>Ga0210040_10003032_pt1 | contig 23049 bp, 14 predicted proteins | sample CryGeyCG12114_NA_FD_185462 | JGI IMG/M metagenome (GOLD analysis project Ga0210040, IMG submission 185462) | Groundwater microbial communities from aquifer - Crystal Geyser CG19_WC_8/21/14_NA (SPAdes) (version 2) | ecosystem: Environmental > Aquatic > Deep subsurface > Groundwater | place: USA...
GACCGGGCGGATTGGGAAGCCGTGTTGGAAACGGTGCCGCTGGTGGAAGACGCCGCCTGCCGATCGGCAGAGGAACTGGTCGACGCGATCAACGCCCGGGCAGAGGCGACCGGCTACGCGGCGCGATTGAACGGGGCCGGCGAGATCTTCCTGCTGGCGAACAGCGCCGAATCCCGCGCCATTGCGGAGATCGCCATCTCCGGGGAAGGCGCGATCCGCGCAGACGTGCAGGCTCCCGCTATCGACGTCAGCCATTGCACCTTCACGGACACCAACCTCGCCCTCGGCGCGGTCCTGGACGTGAGCGAGTTGGGCCCGGTGCGCTTCTGCAAGAACGACCTGCCCGGAACCTGGGGCGGCGTGGGAGCGATCGTGACCCGCTGGAGCGAGATCTACTTTGCCAATAATCATTGGCGCGAATGCTCGCGGGAGCGGCCTAGCACGCAGGGCCGGATCAGCAGCTGCCTGCCGGCGGGCTCCAGCCAGACGGCTTTCAATACGGCATGCTATGTCGGAACCAACAGTCCCGTGATGATGCGCTATCATGCGGCCGGAAACATCGCCCTGATCGAGAACAACAGGGTTTCGAATATCCAGAGCCTTAATCGGAGCGATACCGTCAATTCCGCCGTCGTGGCCGATATCCGCAATGGCTGGCAGGTGACTGGGTCTGGCCGGATCATCCGTATCGCTTACAATGACGTAGAGAACTGCTGGGGCGCCCCTGGTGCGCGCGACTGCAACCTGTTCTATGGAAAGCTGCGCGGATTTTCGGTGATCGGCAATCGCTTCCGCGGGTTCGGCAGCACTCCCCGGACCATTCATGGCGAGCGGGTTGCATCCGAAGGCTTGGCGCTGCTGTTCAAGAACCCCGGGCCCTACAATGGGCCGATCGAGGACGCATACAGCGAACCGGTGGCGATCTGGGGCAACCAATTCGTCGATGGAACCGCAGGCGTGCCGTGGATCAAGCTCGACGAAATGATCTGCCCGGTCGTGATCGAGCACAATCTGTTTCAAGGCTGGTCTCGCGGCGATGCGCCGGCCGCCGGGCAGGTCGCCGGGCTGATCCGGCTGACATCCCACCAGCAGCAGGTGCATATCCAGAGCAACAGGATCGAAGCTGCATCGCGCGAAGATGCCGCCGCATGGCCGCTGATCAGCCTGTGGAACATAAAGGAGCCCGCGGCAGGAATGGATCTCGCCAACTCGGTCATCGCCAACAACGAAGTCGTTTTGGGCGATGCGAGTGCGCAGGCCGAGGGGCCCGTGCCCATCGCGATTATCTCCTTGTCGTCGCCCACCCCTGCGCTGACGGCAAGCCTCGAGCATCTGGCCGTGGGCAACAACGCACTGCTTTCTCGGGACGGCGAGGTGCTGGTGGCGCAGATGCCGCTGCGCCATGGGCGCCGTGCAGCGCTGATCCAGGGCAGGCGCGATGCGGGGTCGGGAGGATATGAAGAAGGCCGGGCGCTGAAGCGCTATGGCGCGAGTTGATCAGGATTAGCGAGTGGGGATCGCCCCTCCCAGCGTCCCCCGTCCTCATTGCCTGAAATGAGACAACAGCCCTGGTCGATCCGCTGGCCTCCCTCGGAACCAAATGCTATCGGGCTCGGGATCAAGTTTCTGAGGGAGCAATTGCGCGTGATCGGTCGGCTTAGGGGAATGTCGCATGTTGCACTGGGATCAGCCATGCTGGCACTACTGGTGGGCGGATGCACCACCAATTCGGCAGCGCCGCTGAGCGCGGCAGCGCAGCAGGCCCGGCTCACGGGAGAATACAAGCTGGGCGTCGGCGACAAGCTGCGCATCAACGTCTACAACGAGCGGGATCTCAGCGGCGAGTTCCAGGTGACCGGCGGCGGGGTTATCTCAATGCCGCTGATCGGCAACATCCAGGCAGGAGGTCTCAGCGCGCGTGAACTCGAAGCCGCACTCGTCACGCGACTGAAGGACGGCGGCTTTCTGATCGATCCTACGGTGGCGGTCGAGGTCTACGCCTTTCGCCCTATCTTCGTGTTGGGGGAGGTCGAACGACCTGGAAGCTTCGTTCCGCAGGAAGGCATGACGATCCTCGGGGCGATCGCCAATGCTGGCGGCTTTACCTATCGCGCCAACACGCGGGGAGTTTTCATTCGTGGAGTTGACGAGACCCAGGAACATGAGGTCGATCCCAACCAGCCGCTGAAGATCCTTCCTGGAGACATCATTCGTGTCGGTGAGCGGCACTTCTGACGATGGCCGGTATGCACTCGCTCGGCAAGGCGCCCCGTGCGGCGCTGTTTGGCATCGGCTATCTTCTTTGCGGCACGGCAATGGCCAATGCGCAGACGCCCACTGACTCCCCCGCGCAGGAGCCGACCGAGAACACCCTTCCCGGTTCCGACACCGCGTTGGTGCCGCCGCAGGACGACCCGTATTTACGCCTGCCTGACGCGACAAACCGCGTCGATCCCTTGATGCAGCGCTATCTGCCCACATCCCGCTCTCTCGGGCAGACAGCGCGTGCCGAGACCGTCATGCAGCGCGAGCGCCCGGGTTACGATGCGCAGGGGATTCCGATCGGCAGCTTCACCTGGTTCCCGAATATTACGACCAGCGCTGCGGCAACCAACAACGTCTTTCGGCAGGAAGACGGCCAATCGGATGCATTTCTGACCGGCCGGGCCGAGTGGGTGCTGCGTTCGGACTGGACTCGGCATGCATTCTCGTTTGACGGCATCGTCGAGCAGGACGTGCACGCCAGATATGCAAGCGAAAACATCTTCAACTATCGGGCGCGATTCAACGGTCGGTTTGACCTGTCCGCGTCCGACTTCATCGCTATGGAGGCGGTTCAGCAACGCATAACGCAGGATCGCGGCAGCACGAGTGACATCCTGCAGACGCGCGAGCCGATCAGCTTTGACAATACTGGATTCATGCTGCGCAGCCAATTAGGTGGCCAGAGCAGGGTGCAAGGCCAAGTCGAAGTTGCCTATGTTCACCGCAAGTACAATCGTGCTGAGACGCCGGATGGCGAAGTCTACGATCTGAGCCTGCGAAACTTGGATGATTACCGTGTCACAGGCCAGTTGGGCTATCGCTTGGGTGCCATGACCAACCTCTTCGTCTCTGGCACCCATACGTGGCGGCAGTTCCCCAACCTGGTGGCCCGGGACGCCTCGATTGTGGAACTGCTGGGCGGCGTGGATGGGAATGTCACGCCGCTGATCCGCGGCCGCCTTGCTGTCGGCTATATCAGCGCGAACTTCGAATCTCCGCTGATCGACACGCGATCTGCCGTAGCTGTCGATGTCCGAATGGACTTCCTTGTGACTGACCTCACGACCGTCCGCCTGACGGCGCGACGCGATTTCCGCAACGTAGTCAGTGTGAATTCCTCCGCTGCACTTGCCACCTCGGTACGCGCCGGCTTGGATCACGAGTTGCTTCGCAATGTGATCCTTTCGCCCGTCATCGGCTATGAAAAGGCTGACTATGTTGATGACGAACGCAAGGCTGACCTGATTACCGCCGAGCTTGGCGCAAGATGGCTGATCAACCGACGGCTGCGGGCCAATGGTTTGGTTCAGCACAGGAATCGCAACGTCAACGGATTCGAGAGTAGCCGCAATTTTTCCGACATCTCCGTCACCGCGGGTTTGACCTTCCAACTGTAGGTACGCTCTCGACGCCCGAACTCGGCGGCGGCGTGATCGGCGCTGCGAAGTACCAGATGTTTGCGCCGTCCCGCCCCCATCGCAGCATCGCCGAATCCGGCGATGCTGCAATCCAGGACGTCCCTCCTGCTGAGAGCGACCGCAGGACGGCCATTCAGGTTAGTCTCGAAAATGGGTCTCGATCGGCCTTAGCGAAGGCCGCCGACACGTTTGCGCCTCGTCTCTGGCCGGCAACATGTCTGCCCTTAGACGCGAGTCAGGGGGGGACCGCACGCCCATGCCCCCCTCGCCCGTTCCTTGCCAATCACCTCCGATGCATATAAGCATGTTGCACTGCAACCTTACGTCGACTGCAGCGTTGTCGTTGCAGGGTTTACGCCTCGCTGTTGAAGATCAGGAGACATTTCGGTCCATGAGTGGCTCCTTGGAGAGTATCAACGCGTATCTGAGCGAATATAATGCTGATGGACTTAAGATCCTTGAGCAGGGTCTGCCCGCGGACAATGTACCGCTAGAGGCAGCCTGCGACCTCGTTTATGCACTGGCCCTCACCCATCAGCTGGACCGCGTGTCCGATAAGGGAGCCAATGCTTTCCTCGCCCACGCGCAGAAGTTCGCCTGGGCGGGTAAGCTCAACATCCCAGCCGCGCCGGCGACCCCCATCAACGTCCACCTATCTGCCTATGTCCTGGGCTCGCTGCGCCTTCTCGCGGGTGCCGGCCGCCGCTTCGACGCGCCCTTCTTCAATGCGGCGGCTTTCCATGTAGGGGAAATAATCGACGAAACGCTGCTTCCGCGCTGGCCTCGGGCCTGGGGGCATCACAGCTGGCGCGTCAGTCATTGGGTGGGCGGGTCGGCATCGATTCTGCAGTCTCTGTGGGCACTTTCACCCGAAATCGCGGCGGCGCAGGGCCTGCCTTCCGTAGATGCCGTTCTGTCCCGCGCTGATACGCTTATCAATGATACCACCGGTTTGCTCAAATGCTACCAAAGCGAGACTATCCAACGCCTCTTCAAAGCGCTATATAAGTTAAGACACGATCCCCTTGCAGGCGAAGTGGGCGGGATTGTTCATCTGCATTGGGTTAACTACAGTGAGGGACGGCTGCCGTACAAACAGGCGGCCGAGTTGTTTCAGAGGGCTCAACAACTTTATTGGAGCGAACCTTTTCTAGAGGCTACACCGTATTGCCTCGACTTCGATATCGTTCAGATCGTTCGGACGAGTGCGTCGTTCGATGATATCGACAGCCGGACGAGAGATCGGGCGGGCCGATTCATTGAGGACATTGACGCGTTTTTCTCCAATCGGCTCAATCAGAGCTACGCCTTGCACAAGCTTCCTGGCGCTATCGCCACGCAGCACGAGGCGGCGCTGATCCTTGGGCTTGATAAGTTTGGTCGCTCCGAGATGGAGCCGATCGACATCATCAAGCGAGCTGGCTGGATTTAACGAGCTTTTGCTTGGGGGGTACATGGCGAGTGGTACGCGAGCGCGCAAAATCGTTTGCGTCGCTTCTTTCATGAATAGTGCTGGCGCGCAGGAAGCTATCGTGCGGGTTGCCGGCCAATTGTGCGTGCGCGGCCACGATGCTCGCGTCTTTTTCCTGTACAAGGAAAAGGAGGCATTCACCGGAAAGAGCTTCGTCAACGTTATCAGCGACAAGGCAGATCTCACCCTTCTCAACTACTTGTCCGTGTTCGCGGCGTTGTTGAAGGTTTTGAAGCGGGAGAAGCCGGATGCGGTCATCTGCTTCATGCCGCTTGGAACCGTGATGGGGTGTCTTGCCGCATTCCTTTCAGGCGTCCCGATTCGCATCGCATCACAGCGGGCGCCGGGGCCAACGTTCGGCAGGCTTATGCGTCTGCTAGACCGGCTATGGGGCAGCACGTCAATCTACACCCGGATCGTGTGTGTGTCCGAAGCTGTCCGCCAGTCCTTCCATGGATACGGGCGGACCTATTGGAACAAGCTGTTAGTTGTCCACAATGGCATCTGCTGGAAGCCCTCGGCGCTGAGCAAGGAAGAAGCCCGGCGGCGCTTCGCCCTGCCACAAGGCAAGCTCCTGTTCATGGCTGCCGGACGCTTAAAGCATCAGAAGAACTATCCCTTCCTGGTCGATCGCGTGCGCGACGTCCCGGAAATGAACCTGGTTATCGCCGGCGAAGGCGAGGATCGGCCCGAACTGGAGGCAATGATCGCCCGATACGGCATCGATGATCGTGTTATCCGTCTTGGGGCTATCAAGCACAGCGACGTGGTCGATCTGTATGCGGCCTGCGACGTGTTCGTGCAGACGAGCCTGTATGAAGGGCAGAGCAACGCAACGCTCGAAGCGATGCACGCGGGCCTGCCGATCATTGTGAGCGACATCTCCATGCAGCGCGAAACGCTGTGCAAGGATGATGGCGAGTGTGTCGGCCTGCTCGTCTCCCTCGACGATCCGGAGACCTGGAACAGGCGGTTGGCCGAGCTGATCGAGTCACCACAATTGCGGCGCTCGCTGGGTGCCGCAGCGGCTCGGTATGTCGAGGAACGCTTCACGCTCAAGGCGATGATCGATGGATTTGAACAACTCGTGGTACAAAGGTCCTGAGCGGCGATGGCTAGTGTAGTTGAGCCCACGCGTGGACGGTCAAGTCGGAAGGATCGCTTTATGCATGCTGACGCAGACCGGGTCATCATTGGCGGCATACCGGTGAGCCCACTCACCCGCGCGCAATGGTGCGACAAGCTGCTGGCTGATTGGCAGGAGCGCTCCCACCAGGCTGGATCGCCGAAGATCCTGACAACGGTGAATGGGCAGGTCATGTCCCTGTTCGGCCGCAATGCCGCATATCGTGATGCACTGTTGGCAGCGGACGGCGTCGCGCCCGATGGCATGTCTGTCGTCAACGCATCGGCGAAATATGCAGAATTTCGCCTGCCGGAACGTGTGGCTACCACCGACTGGTTCCATGATGCCGCAGCCATGGCGCAGGAGCATGGCCTTTCGTTCTACATCATCGGCGCGTCACCTGAGGCCAACCTCCAGGCCGTGGCCGAAATTCGGCGGCTTTACCCAAGGCTGATCATCGCGGGGCACCGTGACGGATACTTCGACGACAGCGATATCCCGCAGATCGCGCGAGACGTGGAAGCCGCAGGAACGGACGTTCTCTGGCTCGGCATCGGCAATCCGCGTCAACTTTTGGTCGCATTCAAGTTGAAGCCCCTGCTCTCCCGGGTGACGTGGATTCGGACCTGTGGCGGTCTGCTCGACCATCTGAGCGGCTCGCACAAGCGAGCGCCGATCTTTTTGCAGCAGCGCGGACTGGAATGGGCATGGCGTATCGCGATGGAGCCCCGCCGGCTGTTCTGGCGCTATCTCACGACCAACATTCACGCTATGTACCGGATGAGAGCGCACACTCAGCGACCCGGCGCGCCGAAGTCAAATTAGACCTCGACGATGGAACAATCGGGTGAAATGAAGGCGGATCGTCCGCCTTCCAGCTATGACATTGCGATCGTACTGCACGATCTTCGTGGCGGCGGTGCGGAGCGCGCCATGTTACGACTGGCAATCGGCTTCCACGAGGCTGGCCGCCGAGTGGTGCTGATCTTGGTGCAGGCCAAAGGCGAGTATCTGCATGAGGTCCCGGCCAACATTCCGGTCGTCGACTTGGCCACCGAATCCGTCTTTGGTGCCATTCCAAAGCTGGCATCATGGCTTCGGCGGAACCGGCCGGGCAAGATCCTGGCGGCGCTGACGCACGTCAATATCGCCGTGATTGTCGCAAGCAAGCTCGCGCGCTTTCCAGGTCCCGTTGTCGTGTCCGAGCGCAACCAGATTTCCGAGAAAGCAGGTGCCGCACAGCGGGTGCGCGAACGGATTACCTTCGCACTAACGCCCTTTATCTATCGGCGTGCCGACGCGATCGTTGCCGTGTCTCGTGGGGTGGCGCAGGATGTGGTGAAGTTCACAGGGCTGCCTAGTGAACGTGTGCATTACGTGCACAATCCGGTGTTCGATGCCAGCATCGGTGAGAGAGCGGCTCTGGCGCCGCCACACCCGTGGCTAAATGGCCCTTCAACCGATGTTCCCGTCATCATTGCTGTTGGCCGCCTGCACTACCAGAAAGATTTCGAAACGCTCATCCGCGCGTTCAATCGCCTGCGCACAACCCGTCCGGCGCGCCTCATTATCTTCGGTGATGGCGCTGAGCGACCAACGCTGGAAAGGTTGGCAGAACATTCCACTTTTTCGGCCGACATCGATCTTCCGGGTTTTTGCCCCAACCCCTTTGCTGCGATGTCACGAGCTCAGCTTCTGGTTCTTAGCTCCCGGTGGGAGGGCTTCCCCAACGTTCTTGTTGAAGCAATGAGTTGCGGATGCGCCGTAGTGGCGACCGAATGTCCAAGCGGCCCGGACGAGATCCTCGACGGAGGCCGCTATGGGCCATTGGTTCCAATCGGCGATGATTCTGCGATGGCGGATGCGATCGCCCTGGCACTGGATACACCCGGCCTCGGCGATCGCGCGGCGGAGCGCGCGAAGGTGTTCAGCGTAGCGAGTGCTTCAGAAAGCTACCTTAAGATCCTCGATCGATAGAAACGCAAGCCGAGACGGATCCAGACAAACGATGGATCGCGAAGTCCAACTTGCCAGACAAAGGAACGCGGCATTGCCCAATGCCTCCAGAAAATTGCGGGTTGGCTTCCCTTATGTCGGCGATCGCTTCGGGGGGAGCAACATGTCGTCGCTTGTCATGGCCGGCGGCCTGCAGCAGCGCGGCATCGAGCCCGTCATCATGACGCATGGCCCCGGTCGTGCGGCGGAGGAAGCGGCGGCCCGCGGCTTTGCTGTGCATCGGCTTCCGCCTTTGTCATCCGCGCCGGGTTACTCGCGGCGAGACAGCTTCCGCATGGAGCATCTGAAAGCCGCGCCGACTTGCCGACGGGCCATCAAGGAACTCGACCTCGACCTCGTCCACACGAACGATCTGACGATGCTGCGCACCTGGGCACTTCCGACGAAGCTTGCCGGTGCCCGCCTGATAGCTCATTGGCGCACCTCCTCGAAGTCGAGCCTGTCGGTCTCTGGCGCGTTGATGATTGCCGAGCGGATCGTATCCGTTTCGACCTACTCGAAGCAGATCCTGCCGGCATGGGCGCAGCGCAAAACCGTGGTTGAGTTCAATGCCCTCGAAGTGTTCTGGGCCGAGGCTCAACGTGCCGAGGCAAGGCTGACGGTTCGTCAGCGCCTGGGCATTCCGCCCGACGCCATCCTGATTGGCGTGTTCGGCAATCTCACCAGGCGCAAACGCGCGCATGCGCTGGCCGACGTGCTGGACGGGCTGGGCCCGGTTGTTTCCGGCCGGGCCGTCTTCGGTATCGTCTGCGGCGGCGTGGTGGAGCCCCGCGACGACCTGCTCGAAGCGAAGCGGGTCCAGCTGCAGCTGGAGGATCGCCTCCTCATGCCAGGATTTGTGCGCCCGGTGGAAGAGTGGATGGGCGCTTGCGATGTGATCCTCGCTCCGGCCGAGCGCGAGCCTCTGGCTCGGAATGTTCTCGAGGCGATGGCGGTCGGAGTGCCAGTGATCGTATCCAGCGACGGGGGCCTCCGCGAATTTGTTGTTTCAGGCGAGAACGGGTTCCTCTTCGATCCGAACGATACGCCGGCCTGGATCAAGGGAAGCCGCAGGGTTCTTACGGAGCCAGGTCTCGCGTCCAGCTTCGTTGCCAACGGCCAAGCCGCAACGGCTGAGCTGACGGTGGCGAAACATGCGGAACGAATTGAGCGGATCTACAGAACTGCCATGAGCCGTTGAGGACAGGGTGCCAGCCCGGTTTTCCGATACGACCGGCTTTGCGCGGTGGGCGCTCAGAATGCCTGTAGCGGCGTAGCTCGCGCAGCCGGGCACTGGCACGTGCGACCGGCGGCGGAGCCAGATCGGCGAGGACCGCTGGGTCCTCAGCCGAAGCACGGGCTGGTCATGGCCGATCGGCCCCAACCAGCGCACATGCATGGCGCCCGCGCGTCGTCACGCCGGCACTCTCTTCCAGGAAGGAAGGCGCGCGCCGTCGTGGTCCAGAGCGGTCGCCACTTCACCGGGAGGTATACTTCTGTAAGCGCGGCGTTCCGCCGCCGAACTGACTGCGAACTTTGCTGCGTAGAGCGACGCCGCGACGATTAGGACCCACGCGGCATCGGTATGGCGCAGTGCCACCGTCGCCGAAATGTTGTTCACGATGAAAATAAGGCAGCAGACGGCAAAGACCGGCCACATGTTCGATTGAGGCTGCCGCACAGCGCAGGTCAACACCGCCCCGACCGTCCGAACGAGGAAGAAGATCAGGACGGCGAGCCCGCACCAGCCGAGTTCGAGCCAGGTGTCGAGGTAGCCATTGTGACCGTGCGCAGGCATCCGCGCCCAGGACGTCATGTAACGCTCGACAAGTCCGACTGAGGGGCCGAGCCAGAAATCGCGATAGCCCGAACCAAGCCATGGGTGGTTGTCAGATGCCACCCTAATAGCGGCGTTCCAAAGGGTGGTCCGGCCCGACAAGCTGGCATCGCGCCCCATTGCCAGAAGAAGATCGGAGAAAGTAGCGTTTGCCAGGATCGCCATGGAGACAACGACCGAGCAGGCGATCATCACGCGGATCCCGACAGAGAGGCGTTGCATCCGCAGGAGCTGCACCACGCACATCACGCCACCGCCGAAGATTATCAGCAGCCAACTCGCCCGGGCTTGCGTCGCCGCGCACAGGATGATTGTCGCAGCCAGGGTAATCAGCTTGATAAGCTTCATGATCCTGCTGGCCGGCGTGTAGAGCAAGGCGACAAAGAACGACACGGCGCACATCCTGCCCGCAACCGCCTTGTGCCCGTAAACACCATACCATGCGCCAGAATTGATGGAGCCGCGCGTGACGCTGATCTGTGGAACTAGCACACACAGAATTACACTCGCGCACATGCCGATGCAGAACGTGATCAGCAAACGCTCCATGAACTCGTCGGCGGAGTAGCGGGTGACAACGTATAAGCAGAAAGTGATGGTAAGGGCGTGTGCGCTGGCGCGGCGCGCGACCGGGAACGTGTCCGGTGCCCAGAAAACCGACGCAAGCGGGAGCACGATCAAAAGCACAAGTTCAGGCCGCTTCAGGAGATAGGCCACCGCAAATTTCAGACGCGGCACCAGCAGAACCAGAGCTACCAGGTAGACGATCGTCGCCAGAAAAAGCCGATTGCTGTTGCTGTCGCCAAGATCAAGCTGCTCCCGTCCAGGAGGATAGAGCAAAGGTGTCAGCGCATCGGATATCAGCAGCATCGCCAACAGAATGAAGGCATACTCTGCATAGAAAATGAGTTTGTCCCTGCTAAGGTGCATCGCAGTTTCTTTGCATCTCTGGCGGTAGAGCTATCACAAGGACTCTACCTGCCACTCTGAAGAAGGTGGCCGTTCGGAATCAGCCGTTCGATCAATCGTGAGAACTTGAGCGGCAGAACATTTTTCATGCTCTGCAGTATGTCTCGCAGGAACCTGTTGGCAAAAACCAGCATTGTCAGGCCGTATACAAGGCCCCCGAGGATTAGATCCACGACAAGGCGGACCAGGTGGCTTGCCTCCGCGAGCAACGTTCCCTCTACAACCAAGAGCGTCAGAAGCATCACCATAGAGCAGGTGAATGGCGGCTGTAGATCTTTCAGGAGGTCCTGCGGTTTTATCTCAAGCTCACGCTCAAGCATTCTGAAGGCCACCGGAAGCGTGACGTACTTCCTCAGCGTGTCCCCAGCGGCGGCCGCGACAGGGCCCAGGAAAGACAATCCGCCAACGAGGATGGCACCGCTGCCGAGCTTCACCAGTTCAGTGGAGACGCCGGCCTTGGGCTTGCCCACCCCCTGCATCGCGGGTTGGAAGAACTGGAGAATCGTGGTCGAGAAAACTGCCAGACATATGATCGCCATTATCGGGGCGCTGGCGGCCCATTTCGGCCCGAAGACGACGTGAGTAAAATCGTCAGCGATGATCGCCAGTCCGGCGAACGCGGGGAAGGTCAGCAACGCACAGAGCTGCGTGAACCTGCGATATGCGCGCCCGGCGGCCGCGGAAGTCTGCAGCCGCGAGAACGCGGAAAGCGCGATCGACTGAACAGGCGTGATAAGCGTCTGGATGAGGAAATTTACGCTTCGGGAACCGACCCGGTACAAACCGAGCGCGGCGCTCCCTGCAATGGAGCCGATGATGAACTCTGGCAGACGTCCGTTCATCTGACCCACCAGCCGGTTCACCAGAACATGCGAGCCGAAGTGGAATAGCACTTTTGCCTCGCTTCGGCTCGCGTGCAAGCTGGGCGTGAAGGGAGCGGCCGCCCAGACGATGGCGGTCTGGAAGCAGGACGTTGCCAGACGCTGGACCACGAGAGCCCAGACGCCGCCGCCCATAAAGGCGCAGGCAACGCCACAGAAGCCACCGCCGACATTCGCCAGCACCGTTCGCTGGGCAAGGCTCTTGTACCTGAATTCCCGCCTGAGCCGGGCCTCCTGCACGGCCCTGAACGCATCGATGAGGAGCGAGCTGGACAAGGCCGCAACCACCAGCGGCGTGACGTCGCTCGCATTTGCCACGCGCACACCTAGGCAAATTCCGCAGATCACCGCCGTTATCGCCGTGGCGGCCGCCATGTTCACCCAGAATGCGGTGTTTGCCGCAACCTCGCTCCAGGTCTTGCGCTGGATTAGCGCCTCGGGAATTCCACCGAGCATCACTCCACGGCTGAGATCGACGAAGATCGCCGCGAATGCCACAACACCAAAGTCCGATGGTTGCAGAAGCCTTGCTAGAACTACGAAGATCACAAAGCTCGAGAGCTGGGCTCCCAATCCGGAGACAAGCGACCACAACGATGCATTCGCAAGCTTTCCCTTCACTTGGCGGGAATCATCATCGGCCTTTTGACCTGGCGCTGTGCCTGTCGCCGTCCCCGGCGTGGCCAAGGCCTCGTCGCAGACAGGTGATCTGTCGGACGACGACACGCCGACATCGCTCATGCCACCTCGGTTCGTCGTTTGCACGACCGTGTCCGCAGGTTGAAGGTGGCCTCCAGCATCCGGCCTCTGCCCGCTGCGGGAAGTGCCCTCGCCAGCCAAGCCGGACGCCGGAACGTGTCGTCTTTGGTCGCCCGACTTCGAGCCACGACGCCGCGGGCGGAATGGCCAAATCGTACGCCACGCAGACACTAGATTGTCACTCCTGACACACCTTACGCAGTGTTCAAGACGATCAGCTCACCGCCGCATATGGCTTGTAGTAATGAACATCTTCGTCGACCATGGCGGAACGCCGGATGTCGACCTGCGACAGGATCGAGCCGACGATGCGCGCACCGGCCTGATCGAGCTCCCGTAAAGCCTGGCTGGCGACCTGCGCCGAAGTCTTGCGCCATTGGACTACAAGCACGGCAGCATCCGCCATTGCAGCCACCGCACGTGCATCGGCGATAGGCAGCACGGGGGGCGTGTCCAGGATGATCAGGTCGAACTGGTCCGACAATTGGTCGATCAACGCCTTCATCTCGCGCGAGGTGATTAGGTCGTAGTCCTGGCGAGCTACGGCATTTTGTAGCAGCAGGTGGGCGCCGGACACCTGATCCTGCATCATCGCCTCCTGGATGGAAGAGTTGCCCTTCAAAACATCGATCACGCCACGTTCTACGGTGCCCACCAGCTCACGGCTTGCCGAGCGACGACGAACGTCGCAATCCACCAGCAGCACCTTGAGCCCCGACGCAGCAATGGAGCGCGCCAGCGACAAGGCTGCAGTGGTTTTCCCCTCACCTGCTAGTGATGAGGTAACCACGATCGACCTCGCCAACTGATCAGTGCGACCGACCTTCAAGGATGCGCGGATACTGCGATAGGATTCCGCAACAAGCGAATCCTGATTTTCTGCTACGTATTGTGAAATCTGCGCCGGACCGCCGGCGAAGCCACGCGCCTCAGCGACCGACTTGAGGTCCGGGACTGCGCCCAGAGCAGGCAATTGAAGCAGATCTTCCAATTGCTTGCGACTACGAAACCCCTGCTCCTTGAACTCCAGGAGAAGGCCCGTGCCGAGCCCCAAGATGAGCGCGCCGATCAGACCACCAGCGATGAAGACGGCCGCGTTCGGCGAGGTGGGGTTGCCTGGAACCGTCGCCAACGCGATGATGTTTGCATTGCTACGCTCCGTACCTTGCGCCGCCATGCTCTGCCGGTACCGGTCGAGAAAAGCTTGGTACAGTGCGCGGGAGCTTTCCGCGTTTCGTTCAAGTTCGGCAAGGCGGACGGAGGCATTGTTGCCGGCCAGCAAACGTCCCTGGGTCTGGTTGATGGCGCTCTGGATCGCAGCCGCCGACCCTTGAGCCGCGGTCACTTCCGACTGGTTGTTCGCGCGCACGCGAGTCAGTTCTTCCCGGATGGCGCTCCGTATATCGCTCAATTGGCGCTCGACTGCGGTTCGCGCCGGATGGGTTGGCCCATATCGCCCGGAAAGATCCGTCAGTTGCGCACTCAACTGCGCCTCCTGGGTCCGCAGCTCCCGGACGACCGGGGAGTCCAAGGCGGCGGCCCCGCCCTGCGATGCAGCCGCCCTTGCCTGCGCGGCAGCCTGATCCGCCCGAGCGGTAGCGAGTTGTGAGTTCAAACCCGCGATGCCCGACTGGAGCGAAGAGGAAGTGCTCTCCAGGTCATTCATGTTGGTGGCGGCGCGGTACTGAGCCACCGCGGTTTCGGCGGAGATCACATCGGTGCGAAGCTGCCCGAGGCGTTCGCTCAGTTGCTGGATGTCCTGCTCTCGCCGCTGTGATTGGTCGTCCCGTCCGCCATTGACATAAGCATCGACAACGCCGTTCACCACATCTCGCGCAAGAACCGGGTCCTCGGCCTTGAACGTCACGGCAATGGCGTACGAAAGGCCTTCGCGCTGCACCTCGAGGTTGTTGCGCACCACTTCTATCGCGCGAGCCCGAGCCGCTTCGGCACTCGCAGCAGAACCGTTCTCTGGAAGTCCGTAACCCGGCCTTGTGGCAAGCTTCAGACGGTCAACAACAGCGCCGGCCACCGATGGCGATTGGATCACCTGCACTTCCGTGTCCACGGTCCCCGAATCGGCCGTGATGTTGGGCTGATTGCGATCAACCGTGACGAGTTCGCTCGACCGCTGCCGATCGATGGCAACGCGTGCGCTGGCTTCGTACTCCGACTTCTGCAAGCTGTACGCCAGCAAAGCTAGGCCGAATACGATAGCAGCCACGATCAACATCGGCACCAGCCGGCGCCTGAAAACGCCGGTGATTTGCCGCACATCGATCAGATCTGAAGATGCCGCGGGTTGTGCAGAGTTTGTCAACAATCGTCCCTTTTTTATCCCACCCGTCACGTAAGGCCGTATGTTTAAGCTTCCATGAAGGGTAGCCATGGCGGGTTCCTACCGTATCCACAACTAGGTGTCCTTGTGCTACATTCCCCTCCGGCACACAACTCTCAATGCTGCACTGCACGCAAGGCGCTGTCCCGTAATGTGGCGCCCGGAGGGACTGGACACGCGCGGGAAGGATGCAAGCGGACTTCGCTGCAGGCTGATCTTGGCGTGCTCCAATGCGTCATTCTCAGGCTATCGCGACTGCCCCCACGTGCCGAAAGCGGTATTGCGAACAACGCCTCCCGACGCTGCGTGACCCTCTGTCCCGAAGTGGAGCGATCGGGATCTTCTTCGCAGAAGTGCATATTGCGCTGCAGCATCTTTCCTGTTTAATGACCCGCATTCACCTAGGGGAACTTGCGCACACATGAAAATCACCATGATCGGATCGGGCTATGTAGGTCTGGTTTCCGGAGCGTGCTTCGCTGATTTCGGCCATGATGTGATCTGCGTCGACAAGGACGAGCGGAAGATCAACGCGCTGCTGGAAGGGCAGATGCCGATCTACGAGCCCGGCCTTGATGCGCTCGTTCTGAGCAACGCCAAGGCGGGAAGGCTGTCCTTCAGCACTGACGTAGCGGCCAGCGTGGCGAGCGCCGACGTGGTGTTCATCGCTGTGGGCACGCCGTCGAGGCGCGGTGACGGCCATGCGGACCTTTCTTACGTGCACGCCGCTGCGGAGGAGATCGCCGAGTCGCTGAGTGGCTTTACCGTCATAGTCGACAAGTCCACGGTGCCGGTCGGCACCGGGGATGAGGTGGAGAGGATCATCCGACGGACCAATCCGAATGCGGATTTCGCAGTGGTTTCCAACCCCGAGTTCCTGCGGGAAGGGGCTGCAATCGATGACTTCAAACGTCCCGACCGGATCGTCATCGGCGGCGACGAAGAGCGTGCAATGGAGATGATGCGGCAGGTCTACCGCCCGCTTTACATCAACAAGTCGCCGATCGTGGAAATGAGCCGGCGTGGCGCTGAGCTCACCAAGTATGCCGCCAATGCATTCCTGGCGGTCAAGATCACGTTTATCAACGAGATCGCCGATCTTTGCGAACGCGTGGACGCCGACGTGCAGGATGTGGCGCGCGGCATAGGCCTCGATGGCCGGATTGGTTCCAAGTTCCTCCATGCCGGGCCTGGTTATGGCGGATCATGCTTCCCGAAGGACACACTTGCGCTGCTCAAGACCGCGCAGGACAATGATGCGCCGCAGCGTATCGTGGAAACTGTGGTGGCCGTGAACGACCAGCGCAAGCGCGCCATGGGGCGCAAAGTCATCGCCGCGTGCGGCGGCGATGTGCGTGACAAGACGATTGCCGTGCTGGGCCTCACCTTCAAGCCTAACACCGATGACATGCGTGACAGCCCGGCCATCGCCATCATCCAGACGTTGCAGGATGCCGGCGCAAAGGTGCGCGCATACGATCCGGAAGGGACAGAGCAGGCTAAGCTCGTGCTCGGCGGCGTAGAGTATTGCGACAACGCCTATCAGACGATGGACGGTGCGGCAGCGCTTGTCATCGTGACTGAATGGGACGCCTTTCGCGCTTTGGACCTGCCTCGGGTGAAATCGTTGCTCGCCCAGCCTATTCTCGTGGACCTGCGCAACATCTACTCGCCGGCGATGATCGAAGACGCGGGCTTCACGTACATGGGGATCGGGCGGTAATGACCGACGATCCTGTTCTCGTTACCGGCGCGGCCGGCTTTGTCGGCCATGCCACGGCGCATCGGCTGCTCGCTCGCGGCGAGCGCGTGATCGGCGTCGATATAGTAAACGACTATTACGAGCCAACGTTGAAAGAGGCTCGGCTGACAACGTTCAAGGGGATGGAGCAATTTACATTCCACCGCCTTGACGTGGCCGATGCCGCCGCATTGAGCCGACTTGTACGTGAGCAGGGTGTACGCAGGATCGTGCACCTGGCCGCACAGGCGGGGGTTCGCTACAGTATCGAGAACCCGTTCGCCTACGAGCACTCCAATCTGGCCGGACACCTTTCGGTGCTTGAAGCCGCGCGTCACGCAGAGGGTCTCCAGCACCTCGTCTACGCCTCCTCGAGTTCCGTCTATGGCGACAAGCCGCTGGACGGAGAGGGGTTCAGGGAGGATGAAATGGTCAACAAGCCCGTTTCTCTTTACGCGGCGACCAAGGCATCCTGCGAACTGATGAGCCAGTGCTATTCCAGTCTCTATGCTATGCCGCAGACCGGATTGCGTTTCTTCACGGTCTATGGGCCGTGGGGCCGGCCGGACATGGCCTATTTCAGCTTTACCCGGAAGATCCTGGGGGGTGAGCCGATCGAAGTTTATGGCGAGGGCAAGATGGCCCGCGACTTCACCTATATCGACGACATCGTCGACGGAATCATCGGCGCCCTAGATCATCCGCCCGAAAGCGGAAGTCATCGCGTGCTGAACATCGGCGATAGTCGCCCCGTCGGTCTGATGGAGATGATCGAAGCGCTGGAGAATGCCATCGGGCAGAAGGCAGAGAAGATCATGCGGCCCATGCAGGCGGGCGATGTCACGGCGACGTACGCTGACATCTCGCAGCTGAATGCTCTCTGCGGCTATCATCCCAAGGTGATGCTGGAAGACGGGCTGCAGCGCTTCGCCGACTGGTACAAAACCTACTACGGAACAAATCGCTAATTCGTAGGAGGTTGGCAGGCGGGTCGTCGATAGTCGCAGGTAATCCGACCGGCGCACCCGTCTTGGGGGATTATTGCCGACGTAAGTCGCACTGCCTGAAGAACTTCGTACGGCCTGCCGCAGCGCCCACCGCCAGCCATTCGGCTGAGCGGTTGTCACGCGACGAACGCTGGGGACTAACCTTCGCGACGGTTCATCACGCTGTTACCGGGCGTTGAACAGCCCCGGCTCAGGGAGCCCGACGCTCGAGCGTCCGGTTTGGCCAAGAACCTGTCTTGGCTTGGCGAGCACGCACGACCGACACTTGGTTCAGGCACCACATGCATCGAGAATGCTGCCTTTGGCTGCGCGGGCTTGCTGGCGACTTGCCGCGCCTGATCATGCCGCCAGTATTTATTTCGTCATGACGATCGGCACGCCGTGCAGACGGCAATCCCCGCCAGATTACCCGAGACGGGCCGACCCGTTGCAAAGCAACCGAGAGGAGGCTCTCCGCGCGGTTGCATGTAGTTGATAGCTTTCCAGTCATGGGTGCCGCGCTAACTTCCGCCGCCAGCGTTACCCCAAGCACTTGGCGCATGGCCGTCCCTCCAGCTCCGGCGCTTGTCGTTGATGGTGTAGCTCGAGGGCCAACAGCGCATCGAGCTGCTGTGCCAGCACTGCCGCGCGCGGCAAGTTCATATCGCCTGTTTCGATCCGCTCCTTGCGTTGTCCAGCACCTGCTTCTCGGACGGTCCAAACGACCGGGGTGGAACATGCCCGGAGCAACTTGCCGCCACCGCAGCATGGCCACGGTCGCAAGCAGTTATCACGTGCAGACTGGCAGGTCGCCCGACCAATTCTGATGCCCGTCAGCAGTGGTGGGCGTCTGGGCCGTCTTCGATGGCGCCGCACCCATCGACTGGTCCAATGACAACACAAGCAGTCCCGCTGCTTGGTTATCACGCTTTCCTACACGTACCCATATGGTTATGTAGGCTCGTGAATCATCACCGTGAGGACCCCATGTCAGTAGCGAACCCCATCACCCAAGCTGCAATCAGCGCGCCCCCGATCACTGATCGTGATCAACTACGCGTGGGGCATGTCGCTCTTCACATCGGAGAGCTTTCGGCAGAGGTGCTGCGATGAGCGCGGTGGACATCGTCGCACGCGCCATCGCACTGCGTGCCGCAACCCAAGCGGCCCACACCTTCATCGAATTAGAGAGCGCCGGGCTGTCGGCCACCACCAGGATCGAGAGCATCGGGCACTCCCGCGAAGGGTTGGGGGCAGCGACGTACATCTCTGACGAACTCGCAACCGCCGAATTGCACGCCGCGCACCACAACGCTGTGTTCAAGGCTCAGGGATGCTTGCTTCGCCTGCTGGGCGAGGACGGCTGGATCACGCCAGAGCAGGTAGGCTGCCCCCCTTACAAGCCAGGCGTGAACCAGCAGCCTTACATCCAGGCCGCCATAGATTACGCGCAGGCAGTAGGCCTGGTTGGTGTAAGGCTGACGCAGGCGATCTACGAATTGTGGTGTCCCGCACGCACCGGCGATTGGGCTGCAGAGGACAACCACACCGGTTCGTTCCTGCTCATCCACGGACCATTGTCCCTGACGTCCAATCATCCTGGGCGTACCACCCTGCATTGCAAGGGGCCGAATGGCGGAAGTCTGGAGGTCGATTACCAGGTTCTGAACGGCACTGACCGGGCAGACGGCGTGATCTGGCGCGGTCCGGGGATCAAGATCTCCGGCGGCGAAGCCGGCCGCGAGCAGCCGGTTTCCGGGCTCGCGCGCTCCTCGATCCTGCTGGAGGGCATCGTCCTCCATTCCGACGCAGCCCCGGCTGGCGGCAGCGCAGATCCGGTCACTGCTGCGCAAGCCGATCAAAGCACCGCATCGAACAAAGGCATCACTCGCGACCATAACGGCACGGATGCCATCCTGCGTGTGGAGAACGTGGATGTCAGCGGCTTCCTTGGGAATTGCATTTCGCTGAGCGCGAGCGAGACCACCGGCGGGGCGTTCGAGTTCGTCGGTCGCAACCTCTCTCTAAAGCACTCGAACGGTTACGCGATCGCTCTCGACGGGGTCGATGTTGTCGACATCGATGGGCTCACGGCAGAGAATTGCGGTCTGTCGGTGTTCGGGTCGATCGGCCGCGACCATGGTCACCTTCGCAATGCGCGCTTCCGCGACTGCGGACCAGGCACCATCCTTGGCGGCATTGCTGATGCGGCAGGCGAAATGTTCCAGCCCTGTGGCACCATCCAGCTGCGTCTGGAAAGCTGCGGCGACCTTCATATCGGTGCCAACATCAAGGCGGAGATCGACGCCGTCGATACCCGAGTCCTGGCTGTTGCAACCGCGCCCGACATGCCGATCAAGAATATCGACGCGCATGTCGTCTCGACCGCGCACCGAGCCATCATGGACGGCTCGCTGCATCTAGCGGGACATCCGGACAGCCCCGCGCGAGATGTCGAAAACTGCCTGTTCACGCTGGAAGTCCGGCGGACCGATCACGCTGTGCTCAACGGCTTCTATCACAAGCCGATGATCGTCTTCGGGGGCGCATCTTATGGTGCGCGCAACGAGATCCGCGTGCGCGGAAATGGCGGAGGTGAGTTGATCGCGATCAGCAAGCCCATGACGGACATGCGGGTGAAAGTCGTGGACGAGGGCGTGGACACGTCGCTCGCGACAGCCCCTGCGCGCTTCGACGCGACAGCGACAGCCACCCCGGAGTTCCAGTATGTGTGGCTGCATGCGGAGTTTGGCGGCTCGGCCGGCCGCTTTGTGCTGACCACGCCCTCTACCACCGAGTTTGAAGATGGGCATGAGGTCATTGTCGAACATCGGGATGTCAGCAGCCCTGGTGCCACGTTGTTCATCGACAACACGGTCGAGCTCCCTCTGGGCGGGCGCGCCAAGCTGCGCGCGCGCAAGTCGGCGGCGCGGTGGGACGTTATCGAGCAGGACGCCGTTGAGCTTCCTGCCGAACCGATAGCCCCGGGCCTCGTCAGCGACCTGGCTGTCGGCAACCTCACCAGCAACTCCGTCACGCTCACGTTCACCGATCGCGAGCGAGCGACCAGTTACGAGTATCGCATCGACGATCGCATGTGGTCGCCACTCGCGTCTGATAAGGTGATCGTCGGCCTTTCGCCGCTCACGAATTACACTGTCCAGGTACGCGGAATAGATGGTGATCTGCAGGGTCCGACGTCCGCAGCAATCCCCTTTATGACCGCCGCCGAAAAGGACGTCACCGCTCCTCAGATCACGAGCAGTGATCCGTCCGGCAGTCACCCGGAAGGCAAGATCATCGGCGGAACGCTTACGGCGAACGAAGCCGTGACCTGGGCTGTAAACGGAACGGACGCCGGCAAGGTCACGCTTGATGCCGCCACTGGGGCGTGGTCGCTGGAAGCGACCGACTACGAGGCGAAGACTAGCTATGCGTGGACCTTCACAGCCACCGACACGGCCGGGAACCGCACCGCCCAGCCGGTTGCGATCACGATCGCCAATGTCGCCGAGGTGACACTTGCGGCTCAGACACTCTCCGCAACGACGCTGACCGAAGGGGCGGCGCAGGGCACCGCCATCGGGACGCTGCGAGGGAGGACCGTCGGTTCCACCCTGTCGCTCATCGACAATGCGGGTGGGCGTTTCCAACTTACCGGGACCACCATCCAGGCGGGGCCCACCGCGACGGACTATGAAGCGAACACCTCGCATCAGATCACCGTTCGCGAAACGCACGCCGATGCGTCGTCACCCGGCTATCGCGACACGAAGCTGACGATCGCCATCAGCAACGTTGCCGAGCAGCCGTCGCTTAGTGCGTTGTCCCTCAGCGCCACATCCTTCCCTGAGAAGGCGCAGGTGACGATCAACATCAATGGAGCAACGCCGGCTTCCGTGATCACGCTTGCAAGCGGCGCCCTGCCCGCCGGATTGACGCTCAACAGTACCGGGCGAGCCATTAGCGGCATACCCATCCTGCCTGGTACCACGAGCTTCACTCTACAAGAGACGCTATCCGATAGTCCAAATAGCGGGCGTACAACAGCCTTGTCGTTGTCCGTGAATGCCGCTTCCGACGGGCAGAACAGCGTGTCAACGGCAGACCTAGAGACCTCCTTGTACGCCGGTGATTTCACCACGGCGAAAGACACACTCGAACTGGTCGCCCCATCAACCCGGCAGTTGTTCAACCGGACCGGCGCGTTGCAGAGCTTTGCCTCCGGGTCACCGCGCCGGACCGATATGGGCATGAAGGCGAGCAATGCATCGCCGACGCAGATCGCCACGTTCGCTGGCGTCACCAGCAATGCGGCGTGGACCAAGACCAACGTGACGGCTGACGGTGCGACCTACCTGGGGCCGGACGGCACCAGCCAATTCGACAAAGTCATTCCCAGCACCATCTCCGGGCAGCATATCCTGAGCCGTAGCTTCGCTGTCATTGGATCGCAGCCGGTAGCGCTCAATCTGCTGTCCGAGTTCGACCCGGAATACCCGTTCCTGATGGTCATGTACGATTCCGGGAACGGTGCGAACAGGAATTTTGCCGTCTATGACCTGGAGGCTGGGCGCCTGTATGATGGCCAGCACCGCACCGGATCGGGCTCTGTCCTGATCGAAGAACGCATCGCCAAGCTGCGGCCGAACCTCGCGCTGATCCAGCTGCTGTATAGCGCGCAGAGCGGAACGAGCGCGCGGGTGTTCCTGTCGCCGTTGCCGGCATCGCTCTATGCCGACGCGGCGGCCAGCCCCGTCAGGACCGACACGAGCACCGTGGCCGTGCCCACCTACGCCGGCGATGGCGCGAATGGCCAGCGTATCGCGGTGAACGTCGCATCCGCGGCGGGACTGGATCGTTTCGTCGACTTCACCTTCGGCACCGCCGCTCGCACTGCGGATCAACTGTTCGCGGGGCCTGCCCTACTGGCCAAGCTACAATCGCCAGAAGGCACCCTGCGCCTGCGCCTGCGTGACACCTTCAGCCCGATCGACAAGACCGGCCTGCCGCTGCTGGTGACGAACGAGGGCGAGGCATGGTTGGCCCAGCACAGCGACACGGCGGTCAAGGCGACGATTGGTGGCGTGACGATGGTAACGCAGCTCGGCTCCGGTTCATGGATGAGCGGCACGGTCGATGTGGTGCTGGCGTGGACTGGCACGACCATGCGCCTGTGCGCGAACAATGGCCCGGTGGTGACGATGACGGCGATCAAGCCGGCCATCACCGCGGCGCGCCTGCTGTCCAATGCGGATGGTTC
>Ga0210040_10003033_pt1 | contig 23045 bp, 15 predicted proteins | sample CryGeyCG12114_NA_FD_185462 | JGI IMG/M metagenome (GOLD analysis project Ga0210040, IMG submission 185462) | Groundwater microbial communities from aquifer - Crystal Geyser CG19_WC_8/21/14_NA (SPAdes) (version 2) | ecosystem: Environmental > Aquatic > Deep subsurface > Groundwater | place: USA...
GATTCAAAAAGGCTGCCGTGCAGGTGAATAACGTTGGTAGAACCCGCTCTTTCGTGCAGGTTATCTACGTTTTGTGTAATAATAGTAACCTCGTATTTTTTTTCCAATTCAGCCAAGGCCAAATGACCGGGATTAGGTTCTGCCGTGTGGGCATTTTTGCGTCGTTGGTTATAAAAATCTAACACCAGTGCCGGGTTTTTACGCCAGCCTTCCGGCGAGGCTACTTCCATCACATCGTGGCCTTCCCATAAACCATCAGCATCCCGGAAGGTAGCAATACCACTTTCGGCACTAATACCGGCACCGGTTAATACTACTATTTTTTTTCTGTTCATTCTTTAAAATATAAAACCTTCAACATTTCTGGTTTCGTGAATAAAACAGAAATGTTGAAGGTTTTATAACTAATTCGTGTAAAAATCTACTTTATTTATTTTTGGCGGCAGTAGCCTTTTTCTTAGTGGCTGTACTTTCTTTAGGAGCTGCTTTTTTCTTGGGAGCTGCTGCTTTCTTTTTAGGAGCTTCTTTCTCCGGTTTTTCAGCTACTTTCTTTTTAAATCCGCCTCGGGCTGGTTTATCCGGGGTTTGTTCAGCCAAAGTAAGGCATTCTTCTAAAGTAAGTTCCGCCGGTTCCTTTCCTTTTGGTATTTTAACGTTCTTTTTACCCACAACAATATAAGGCCCGAAGCGGCCATTCAGCACCTGTACCTCCGAATTCTCTTCAAAAGATTTGATGCATTTTTCCGCATCGGCTTTTCGTTTGGCATCAATTATAGCTATACCTTCTTCGGCGGAAACTGTAAACGGATCGTACTGCTTGCCTAAAGAATAAAACTTATTATTATGTTTAATAAACGGACCAAAACGGCCAATAGCCGCCGACATTTCTTTGTCTTCGTAGGTTCCTAAAATACGGGGCAGCTTAAATAATTCTAAAGCATCTTCTAAAGAAATACTTTCCAGGAACTGACCTTTTCGTAAGCTGGCGTAGATTGGTTTCTCCTGCGTTTCTTCGTTTTCTTCGCCTAGCTGCACGTAAGGGCCAAAGCGGCCTAATTTAGCCAGAACTTTTTTACCAGTTTGCGGGTCATGACCCAGTTCGCGGGCACCACTCACGGTAGATCGCTCAATGCTTTGGCTCGATTCAATGGTTTCGTGAAAAGGACCGTAAAAATTCCCGATCATTTTATCCCACTGCTTTTTGCCGGTGGCAATCTGGTCGAATTCTTCTTCTACTTTAGCCGTGAAAGAATAATCGATAATGGCCGGAAAATAATCTTCCAGGAAATCGTTAACCACCATGGCCATATCGGTGGGGAATAATTTGGATTTTTCGGCGCCGGTAAGTTCGGTTTTAGTTTCGGTACTTAATTGGTCCTGCACTAAGGTTAGAACCTGGTAAGGCCGTTCTTTGCCTTCCCGGTTATCTTTTTCGACGTAGCCGCGTTTTTGAATAGTAGATATAGTAGGCGCATACGTAGACGGACGGCCAATTCCCATTTCTTCTAGCTTTTTAACTAAGCTCGCTTCGGTGTAACGCGGTGCCGGGCGGGTGTAGCGCTGCGTGGCTTGCAGGCGATCCAAGGTCAAGATCTGGCCAATGCTTAGCGGCGGCAACATGCCTTTTATGTCATCGTTTTGCTCGCCGTCGTCTTTCGATTCGATGTAAACTTTTAAAAAGCCTTCAAAGGTTACTACTTCGCCGGTGGCTACTAAACGAGCATTAGGCTGCGTGGAAATGGCAATGGTAGCCGTTGTTTTTTCTATCTGGGCATCGGCCATTTGCGAGGCAATTGCCCGCTTCCAGATTAAATCGTATAAACGTTGTTCGCCCCGGTCGGAACTGCCGTTTTTAGCGTTAAAGTTTGTTGGCCGAATGGCTTCGTGCGCTTCTTGGGCCGAGCTAGACTTAGTGCGGTATTGCCGGGTTTTTACAAAATCAGGTCCGAAAGCTTGTTCAATTTCAGTAGCAGCCCCATTAATTGCATCTTGCGACAAATTGGTGGAGTCGGTTCGCATATAAGATATTTTACCGGCCTCGTAGAGCTTTTGGGCTAAAGTCATGGTTTGGGCAACGGAATAGCCTAGCTTGCGGCTGGCTTCCTGCTGCAAAGTAGAGGTTGTAAAAGGTGCCGCCGGACTTCTCTTGGTTGGTTTCTTTTCCAGATTCTCAATGCTGTACGTAGCGCCTTTGCAATTTTGCAAGAAAGTCTCGGCTTCGGCTTGTGTTTTAAAACGCGTAGGCAGTTCTGCTTCTAGCTTTTTCCTGTCAATGTTTAAATAAGCTACAACCTTGTAAGCCGATTCTGCTTTAAATTTTTCTATTTCCCGTTCCCGTTCTACCACCAGGCGCACCGCTACTGATTGTACCCGGCCGGCTGACAAACCGGTTTTAATTTTTTTCCAGAGAATAGGCGAGAGCTCAAAACCCACGAGCCGGTCCAGCACCCGGCGGGCCTGCTGGGCATTTACCCGGTTAATATCTATTTGGCGCGGTGACTCAATAGCATTGAGAATAGCGCTTTTGGTAATTTCCCGGAAAACAATGCGACGGGTTTTCTCATCGTTTAAATTTAATGCTTCGGATAAATGCCACGATATGGCTTCGCCCTCCCGGTCATCATCCGAGGCAAGCCATACAGTGTCGGCTTCTTTGGCTAATTTTTTTAATTGAGCTATTATTTCTTTTTTATCAGCCGATACCACATAAGTTGGTTTAAAACCATTTTTAATGTCGATGGCATTATTGTCTTTAGGTAAATCGCGTACGTGGCCAAAGCTCGATTTTACAATAAAATCTTTGCCCAAATATCCTTCAATCGTTTTGGCTTTTGCCGGTGACTCAACAATTACTAAATTTTTAACCATTCCCTTTATTTATAATACCGACCCTACAAGCCATTTTTTTTCAAAGATGAATAAATTTTTTCTAAAAAAGCAACTCGTAACTCGCTACAAAGCAGCTAAAGCTAAAACTTATAATAAAACTAAAAGTTTATAGCGTATAAATAAGCTTTCCTCTTTTGTACTATGCCCAAGCACCTTTTTCTTCTCCGTCATGCCGAAGCGCAGGCCGCCACCTTTCAGCAAACCGATTTTGATCGCCCCTTAACCAACGTTGGTATTCAGGAAGCCATGGCAGCTGGTAAGTTTATCGCTGAATTAGACCTTAATATCAGTACAATTATTTGCAGTGCGGCCCGGCGTACCTTACAAACGGCGCAGTTAGTAGCTCAAATTATCCAGCTAAATCCTGCCCGTATAATAATAAATAAAGATTTATATAATGCTCCCGCTAACAACTTATTAAGTGCAATAACCATGCTGAAAAATGCTATTAAAACAGTTTTAGTAGTAGCTCACAATCCGGCAATTTCCGAAGTAGTAAGTATGCTGTCCGGAAAACAAAGCTATTATGTGCCTACCGGAGGCTGTAATTACTTTTTATTTGATACAACGGATTGGCAGGCTATTGAATGGGCCGATTGCAATCACAAAAATAATTATTAAATTAAGTGATGCCTTATATTTAATTAAAAAATAATATAAGCCTTCAGCCTCGCAGATCATTTCTTTTCTATTCAAATTAAATTTAAATTTCTGTATTACAGAATTTTATAAAAACAGAGAATTAAATTCGGGAGAAAATTTGTAATATTAAAATAAAATAATGCGCAGTAGTATTGATAAGGACTATAATTATGTTAAAATTTGTAGCTGATTCTTTTAAGTTTAGGAGCCGGTACGTTTACCTTCAGGTATCAGTTTAAATATTTTGTATAAATTTCTTTCTGAACATGGCTACCAAAATAGTATCTGTGATTAACCAAAAAGGCGGCACCGGCAAAACTACTACTACTATTAATTTAGGCAGTGCTTTAAGTAAAGCCGGGAAAAAAATATTATTGGTCGATCTGGATCCCCAAGCTAATTTATCTTATTCTTTGGGCGTGGAAGCGCCTAAGGGTACCCTGGCCGATGTTTTTAGCGGCAGTACGAAATTAAAGAATATATTAATACACCGCGATAATTTAAGTATTATACCCGGCTCGAACGAATTGGTGGATATAGAAATTTCGTTAGTAGGGCAGCCGCAACGCGAAAGTTTTTTGAAAAACATTTTAAACGAGGCCAAAGGCTTTGATTATATTTTAATTGATTGTCCGCCCTCGCTTTCTTTGCTTACGGTTAACGCCCTGGCAGCCTCTGATGAAGTAGTTATTCCGTTGCAGATGGAGGTACTAACCCTGCAAGGCTTAAGCCAGATATTAAATACCATTGGGCAGGTCCGGACTGCTTTTAATCCTAAATTAAAAGTAAAAGGAATTTTAATAGTAATGTACGATAAAAGGCGTAAACTCAGCACCGAAATACAAGATTATTTGGCGCAAAATATTGAGGAAAGAATATTTGATACCCGTATTCGTTTAAACGTGAAGTTGGCAGAAGCACCCTCTTTCGGTAAAAGTGTACTCGATTATGATTCGTCCTCAGTTGGGGCGCAGGATTACAAAGCCTTAGCCACCGAATTTCTTAAAAACTAAACTAATATAATTGTAAATTTATTCATGTTTCAGATTTGATCAGTAGTAAAAAAGTTAAACCAAAAATTAATTGGGTCTTAGTAGTTTTAGCACTGATTCATCAACAAATTTATAAAACCACAATAATTAATATTCCGGCGGGAGCTGCTGAAAACAATCAAGTTTCACCCAGATAGATTAATTGCCTTTACTTTGTTTAGTTAGTTTTGCATCACATCAATTTATAATTATATATTTACTACCAAACACCCTGTTAAAGTATTTATAGATTATTTTAGCAGCTTTTAATACTAATTTCCATCCAGTTTATTAATACATAGTGCTAAGTATATGGCTTTAGGAAAAAACATGAAGTTGAATAAAGACAAACTGATTGCCAAATCGGAAAATAATGGGGCGCCTGAGCAATTGGTTGATAGGGAAGTAACCGAAACGGTAGCACTACCCGAAGACCCGGTAACTACTCCGGAACCAATTGCGGCTAGTAAAAGAAGCGGTACCCGGGCCAAAACACAACCAGCAGATGCCCCCACTTTAACCGAAGCCTTGCCGGATAATAAAAGGGAGGATGGGGCTAAGCCGGGCAAAAACGGCACGGCTGGTAAAGTACCGACCGGTATGGATAACGAATACCAGAGCGAGCAGCTAAACCGGGTGCTTTTTGCACTGGATGCTTTTAAAAAAGGCGATATTTCGGTTCGGCTCACGAAGCAGCACAACGATATTTTTGCCGAAATAGCCGAAGCTTATAACTCTATGGTGGAGATGATTGGGGGCGTAGGCGGCGAAGTATCACGTATTTCTAAAGTGGCCGGAGTAGAAGGAAACCTGAAAGCCAGGGCTTCCGCCGAAAATGCGTCCGGCTTCTGGAAAGACATGATCAATAATATCAACGGTTTGGTAGACTCGATTGCCGTACCGGTATTAGAGGTAGGTAAAGTACTTAAAAATATATCGAGAGGTAATCTGGACGAAAGCTTTCAGATACCCGTATCCGGCGATTTTAAAGTAATGGCCGAAACCATTAACCGCACCATCGATAACCTGAATATTTTTGCCGGGGAAGTGACGAGGGTGGCTTTGGAAGTAGGAACCGAAGGAAAACTAGGCGGCCAGGCCAATGTACCCAACGTAGCCGGCGTCTGGAAAGAACTCACCGATAACGTAAATAACATGGCCGGTAACCTCACCAGCCAGGTACGCGATATTGCTAACGTAGCTACTGCCGTGGCTCGCGGCGACTTAAGCCAGAAAATTACGGTGGATGTAAAAGGCGAAATGTCGCAGTTAAAAGAGAATATCAACCAAATGGTGGATTCGCTAAATATTTTTGGCGATGAAGTAAACCGGGTAACCCGCGAAGTAGGAACCGAAGGAAAGTTAGGCGGGCAAGCCAAAGTGCCTAACGTAGGCGGTACCTGGAAAGAACTCACCGATAATGTAAATACCATGGCCAGCAACCTGACCAGCCAGGTACGTGATATTGCCAACGTAGCCACTGCCGTTGCCAAAGGCGATTTAAGACAAAAAATTACGGTAAATGTAAAAGGCGAATTTCTGGAACTGAAAGAAAATATCAACCAAATGGTGGACTCGCTGAATATTTTTGGCGATGAAGTAAACCGGGTAGCGCGCGAAGTAGGTTCCGAAGGAAAATTAGGCGGCCAGGCCAACGTGCCCAAAGTAGCCGGGGTATGGAAAGACCTCACCGACAACGTAAACTTAATGGCGGGTAACCTTACCAGCCAGGTGCGCGATATTGCCAACGTAGCCACCGCCGTAGCCAAAGGCGATTTAAGTCAGAAAATTACCGTGGATGTAAAAGGCGAACTCTTGCAACTAAAAGAGAATATTAACCAGATGGTGGATTCGCTGAATATTTTTGCCGGCGAGGTTACCCGGGTAGCGAAAGAAGTGGGCACCGAAGGTATTTTGGGCGGACAAGCCGGTGTGCCGAATGTATCGGGGGTATGGAAGGAGTTGACTGATAATGTAAATTCTATGGCGGGTAACTTAACCAGCCAGGTACGGGATATTGCCAACGTTGCCACCGCCGTAGCCAAAGGCGATCTAAGCCAGAAAATTACCGTGGATGTGAAAGGCGAGATGTTGCAATTAAAAGAAAGCATCAACCAGATGGTGGACTCGCTGAACGTGTTTGCCGGTGAGGTAGCCCGCGTGGCCTTAGAAGTAGGAGCCGAGGGGATATTAGGCGGCCAGGCGAAAGTGCCGAATGTAGCAGGCGTTTGGAAAGACTTAACCGATAATGTGAATTACATGGCGGGTAACTTAACCAGCCAGGTGCGCGATATTGCCAACGTTGCCACCGCCGTAGCTAAAGGCGATTTAAGCCAGAAAATGACGGTAAACGTGAAAGGCGAAATTCTGGAGCTCAAAAATATTTTGAACCAGATGGTGGACTCGCTGAATATTTTTGCCGGTGAAGTTACCCGGGTAGCGCAAGAGGTAGGTTCCGAAGGAAAATTAGGCGGTCAGGCCAAAGTGCCGAATGTAGCGGGCGTTTGGAAAGACTTAACCGATAATGTGAACTCCATGGCCGGTAACCTCACCAGCCAAGTGCGGGATATTGCCAATGTAGCCACCGCCGTAGCTAAAGGCGATCTGAAGCAGAAAATCACAGTAAATGTAAAAGGTGAATTCCTGGAGCTGAAAGAAAACATTAACCAGATGGTGGATTCGCTGAATGTGTTTGCTGGTGAAGTTACCCGCGTGGCTCTGGAAGTAGGAACCGAGGGTATATTGGGCGGCCAGGCCACCGTACCGAATGTGGCCGGAGTTTGGAAAAACTTGACCGATAACGTAAATAACATGGCGGGTAACTTAACCAGCCAGGTGCGTGATATTGCCAACGTTGCCACCGCCGTAGCCAAAGGCGATTTAAGCCAGAAAATGACGGTAAACGTGAAAGGTGAAATTCTGGAGTTCAAAAATATTCTGAACCAGATGGTAGACTCGCTGAACGTGTTTGCCGGCGAGGTAAGCCGGGTGGCGCAGGAGGTAGGCTCCGAAGGAAAATTAGGTGGACAAGCTACCGTACCGAATGTGGCCGGGGTTTGGAAAAACTTAACAGATAACGTAAATAACATGGCGGGTAACTTAACCAGCCAGGTGCGCGATATTGCCAATGTAGCCACCGCCGTAGCCCGCGGCGACTTAAGCCAGAAAATTACGGTTGATGTGAAAGGTGAACTTTTACAACTAAAAGAGAACATCAACCAAATGGTAGACTCTTTAAATATATTTTCGGATGAAGTAGCGCGGGTAGCCCGTGAAGTAGGCTCCGAAGGAAAATTAGGTGGTCAGGCTACCGTGCCTAAAGTAAGAGGCATTTGGAAAGATTTAACCGATAATGTAAATACCATGGCCAGTAACCTCACCTTACAGGTGCGGGATATTGCCAACGTAGCTACTGCAGTAGCCCGTGGCGATTTAAGTCAGAAAATGACCGTGGATGTGAAAGGCGAAATTCTGGAGCTCAAAAATATCATGAACCAGATGGTAGACTCGCTAAACGTGTTTGCCGGTGAGGTAACCAGAGTAGCGCAGGAAGTAGGTTCCGAAGGTCAGTTAGGTGGCCAGGCCGGTGTACCTAATGTGGCCGGGGTTTGGAAAGATTTGACTGATAATGTAAACCGCATGGCTTCTAACCTTACCATGCAGGTGCGCGGTATTATTAAAGTAGTAACAGCTGTATCGAAAGGCGACCTTACCCAAAAACTTACTTTAGAGACTAAAGGCGAAATGGCCGATTTGGCTGAAACCATTAATAATATGGTGGACGACCTAAACCGTTTAGCCGGCGAAGTAAGCCGGGTAGCAAGGGTAGCCGGGGTAGAAGGTAAATTAACCGAAAGAGCCACGGTACACGGCGTAAGCGGTAGCTGGAAAGAATTGGTCGACACCCTGAACGATTTGTTGGAATCTATTGTGTCGCCGGTACTGGAAGTGTCGCGAATTGTGCGGGCTATATCAGAGGGTGATTTAACGCAAAAAGTAGATATTCATACTGCCGGTGATATTCTGGCCATGGCCAACGCCTTGAATTTGGCGGTTGATAACCTAAACTCTTTGCTCGGCGAAATTAACGATAGCTCTCTGGTCGTAGGAAGTTCTTCTGAGGAAATGGCAGCGAAAGGTTTAGAAATGAGCCGCGTTACCGTAGATGTCGCGCTTTCGATGCAACAAATGGCTGAAGGTGCGCAAAACCAGGCTTTAAAAACCGATCAGGCCTTTAAGCTAATTGAAGAAATCATGAAAGCCACCAAAGAAACGGCCAACAAAGCCGATGTGGTGAACAAAGCGGCCATCATGGGGGAAGAAACTTCGCAATTAGGTTTAAAAACCGTGGCCGAGGTGGTTAAAAACATGGAGGAAATTTCGACGGCAGCGGCTTTAACGGCCAAAACCATTGAAGTATTAAGTACCCGTTCGCAAGAAATCTCTAAATCGCTGGGCGTTATTACGGATATTGCGGCCCAAACGAATTTGCTGGCTTTAAATGCTGCCATTGAAGCAGCCCGGGCCGGTGAAGCTGGCCGTGGTTTTGCCGTAGTAGCCGAGGAAATCCGGAAGCTAGCCGAAGGTTCCCGCAAATCGGCGAGTGAAATTGCTACTTTGGTCGAAGACGTTAAAAAAGATACTTCTTCGGCGGCAGCGGCTATATCAACCATGGAAGGCCGGGTATTAAAAGGTAAAAATGCTACTTTCGAGGCTTCTGGTGCCTTCAAAAACATTGCTACCTCCAGCGGCGAAACCTTGCGTTCTTCTCAGGATATTTTAACCGCTACCGAGGTGCAAAAATCTTCTATCTCCGATGTGGTAAGAAACGTGGAAGAAGTGGTAGCTATTGCCGAACAAACTGCTAACGGTACGCAGCAGGTAGCTGGTACGGCTAAGCAGTTGTCGGGTTCTATGCAAGAGCTTACTTCTTCTAGCCAGCAACTAAACGATATTGCCGACGATTTACAAGTGGCAGTTTCAGCCTTTAAGCTTATTAATGGCAGTTATACTCCCCAGGGGCGCGCTATACGGCGGTTAGGTTTTAGTGCTTATAATAACCCCGAAGTAATAGTAACTGCACCACGCGGACAGCAAAACCGGATGCAGGATAATAGAAATTTGCCCAATATTCCCGATACCAGACCTCTAAACCGCAACCAGGCAGGTACCGGCCGAACCATGAATAATCAGACCCCGGATGCGCCATCCGCCGATGACTTAAAAAAACCAACGGTTCGTAAACCAACGCCTAAGCCTAAATCTTAAAGCAGCATGGAGCAAGAAGAAGTAAGTGTCAGACGGGATCTTAAAATAGAGCCAGTCGTTCATTTAATTGTTTTTAAACTGGGTGTCGAAGAATATGGTATTCGCATTGAGCAGGTTAAGGAGGTGACCATTACCCCCGAGATTGCTAAGATGCCTAAAACGCCGGCTTTTATTAAAGGTATAGCCAATATCCGGGGCGATATTATTGCCATTATGGACTTAGAAGAAAGGTTTAAAATTAAACCAATCGAACAAGATAATGCCGTTCCAGTAAAAAATACGTTCACGTTGACCCTCGATGCCGGCGACTTTACTTTAGGATTAATTGTTAGAGAAATGCCACAATCTTTAACCATACCTATTTCCCAAATAGATAAAACGCCCACTTTTATTCAGGATATGAATATCAATGAAAATTTTATTGAGGGAATAGGCAAAATAAACGGGCGTTTAATTATCGTATTGGATATTATGCGTATTCTTAGTAGTGATGAATTACAACAACTCCGAACCCAGTAGAGTGGTACAGGAGTAATAATTAAAATTTGACCTAATAAAATTTGACCTGAAAAAATGAAGAAAAGAATATTAATCGTCGATGATTCCTTTTATATGCGCACCATGTTAAAAAACATGCTGACCGATGCCGGCTACGAAGTAGTGGGAGAAGCGCCTAACGGTCAAACGGCTTTGCAAATGGCCAAAGAAACCAAGCCCGACCTGATAACGCTGGATGTAATATTACCCGATAACACCGGCCTGGATGTATTAAAGGGTATCCGGAAAGACCAACCGAACATGAAAGTTATTATTGTAAGCGCCGTGGGTCAGGAAGTTATTGTAAGCGAAGCTATTGAAAACGGCGCTTTGGCTTATATTGTTAAACCTTTCTCCGAAGATAAAGTGCTGGATGTAGTAGGCAGTGCCCTTAAAAGCTAATTTATACAACTACTCAAATTGCCTGGTTTGATAAGTAAAAGCTATTTTGAATAATACCTTAAACCGAAAAATTAAAATAATTATTGCTGATTTTTCGAGTTTTTCGCGACTGGTGCTAACGGATATTCTAAACGCCGAAGTAGATTTGGAAGTGCTGGATACCGCCGAAAACGGGGATGAGCTTTTACTCAAAATTAAAGAGCACCAGCCCGACTTAATTATTGCGGATTACAATTTACCCAAAAACAGCCGGATGTTTACTTTTCGCCGCATTCAGTTGGAGTTTAGTATCCCAATTTTGCTGTTAGTGGGTAAAGAACAGGTGGCCGAAAATTTTATTCTGGAAGTTATGAAAGTAGGTGTGTACGATTATGTACAAACAGCTACTTCCTCTCGCTTTCCACCGCTCCGTAATATACAGCACGAAATTATTCAGAAGGTGCGGGCCGTGATGGATATTAAATTTTATCAGCAACAAATTAATCAAACCAGTTTATTCAACCAGGAGCAGACAGGATTTAATGCTTTAATTAAAAATAAGCATAAGGTAAAAGCGCCTCGGTCTTTTGTGGTTATTGGGGCCTCAACGGGTGGTACCAAAGCAATTGAAGCCATTGTAAAAGCATTAAAACCAAAACTGAATACGGTTATTTTAATAGCTTTGCATTTGCCCTCTAAATTTACCCGCACTTTTACAAACCGCATTAAGAATTTAACTGGTTTAAAAGTAGTAGAAGGTAAAGAAGGCTTAAAACTAGAAAACAATAACATTATAATAGCACCCGGAGATAAAAACATGATAGTGAGCCGTCCTTTGGGTACCGATTCCGAATTGCAGATAGCTTTTTCAGACGAGCCGGCCGATGAATATGATTGTCCTTCGGTTGATATTCTGATGAAATCAGTTGCCAACTATGTAGGGCCATGTACCCTGGGTATTATACTAACCGGAATGGGCAAAGATGGTACGGTTGGTGCCCACGCCATCTTAAACCAAGGCGGCGAAACAATTGCCCAAGACGAAGCCACTTCGGCTATTTACGGCATGGCTAAATCGGCTATTGAAGAAGGTAATATTACCAAAGTACTTAGTTTATACCGAATACCAGATTATATTAATCGGTTTGCTGAATTTCATCAAATATAAGCTTACCGAAAATTACAAATGAAATCGAGAGAACAAGAATACAAAGAAATATTTATTGGCGAGGCGCTGGAGTATTACGATGCTTTAAACCGGCACATCAGCGACCTGGAAAAAGAACCGGATAACGATTCGCTTTTAGCCGAAATATTTCGCTTGCTCCATAACCTAAAAGCTAACGCCAAAGCCATTGGTTATATACAGATTTCGGATGTATCGCATAAACTGGAAGCGGCTTTTGAGCTAATCCGGAACAAAGAAATGCCTTTTGCTGACGAAACGGTAACGGTGCTTTTCGATGGTATTGATTTATTGGGTGAACTCATTAATAATGTAGATCAGAGTGACTACCAAATTCAGGACGAAAATATTATTCGTAACCTGGATTTAATTGTTGAAACAGCGGGAAACCAGGCGAAAAACGACAAGGCTCTAGAAATAGCCAAAGCGCCAAAGCTGCTGAATTCCAAAAATATACAGCTATCGGATTTAATTTATATCCAGATTAAAAAACTGGATCATTTACTTAATCTGGTAGGCGAGCTCATCATTGATCGCGATCGTATTATTTCCATTAGCAAAGAGTTAGATCATCCTGATTTGCGGATGGTTAGTTCGCATCTTTACCGGCTAACTGAAGACCTGCAATACAGTGTCATGGATGCGCGCCTGGTAACCATTGGGTCGTTGTTTAATAAATTTCCGCGCATTGTGCGCGACATTGCGGTAGCCGAGAAAAAAGAAATTCATTTAGATATAAGCGGACAGGATATTCAGATTGACCGCAATATATTACAGATTATTACCGATTCGCTGCTGCATATTATGCGGAATGCCATCTCGCATGGTATTGAAACCGCCGAAGTGCGCGAAGCTGCCGGTAAGCCACGTATTGGTAACGTGAGCTTATCGGCCCAAAGCGACCGCGATATGGTACAGATTAAATTGAGTGATGATGGTAAAGGCATTGATTTAAATGATGTACGGCGAGGCATTGTGCAGAGAGGTTATATGCCCGCCGAAGCGGCCAAAGATTTACGTGATTCGGAAGCCCTTTCTTATATTTTTGAACCTGGTTTTTCGCTGGCGAAACAAATAACGGAGGTATCGGGCCGGGGTGTAGGCCTGGATGTGGTAAAAAATGCCATTGATTCTATTGGCGGCCGTATAAAGATAGATTCGGTTAAAGGCAAGGGTACTACTTTTACGTTGCATTTGCCTACTTCCATTGCCGTTAAAGGAGCCTTGCTTTTCGAGGTAGATTATAATTTCTACGCCATTCCGCTAATGCATACCGATTCGGTGGTGGCTCTGGATAAAAGCGAATTACACGAAATTGGCGGCTTATTAGTAGCCAATATTAAAAATGAAACCATTACGGTTATTTACTTAAACGAGTTTTTAACCGCCGACGAAGCCACCATGAACCTGGGCAGTAAAGCCAAACTGAGTGGCGTGGTGCAGAATATTATTATTGTAACTTATAATAACCGAAAATTAGGCCTGATAGTAGATAAATTATTCAGGCAACAGGATATTGTAATAAAACCTTTAAACAAACCCGTTGATACCATTGAAATATACGGTGGTGTAACGCTATTGGGCTCAGGTAAAGTTTGCTTAGTGTTAGATGTGCCGGCGCTAACGCGTTATTTTATATCGAGAAAATAATGGATGCCAAAGGCATTTACTTATAATAAAGAGTTGAACATGGAACTTCAAATAAGTGAATTAGAGAAAGATATCATAAAAGAAATCTTGAATATAGGACTAGCCCGGGCGGCCGATTCGTTTGCCTCTATTTCCCGGGACCGGGTATTATTGAAGGTGCCTAGTATGGAGCTTATTAGTTCGCAGGAGGTAATGCAAACCTTAAAGCGGTTTGAGCAAACCCACGAAATAATTCAATCCGACATTAAAGGCGATTTTAATGGTACTACCCTAATGATTTTTTCCTATAAGCACGTCCAGAAGCTCTCGGAAGTATGTTTAAACATGATGCCGCCTTTTCCATCGGAACTGAATGAAATGCAGGAGTCATTATTGCTGGAAATAAGCAATATTATTACCGGTGCTTTTGTAACGCAATTAGCCAATATATTAAAATGTAATATTTACGGTTCGCCGCCGATGCATCCCATAAAAGGTGAATTGGAAAAGTCGCTGCAGCATATTTTTACCAGTAACCCGTTTTACCAACCCATTATTTTTACCGTAGTAACCCACTTTACCAATTTCGAGGAACTAGTAGAATTGCCCTTGTTCTTATTTTTTGATACAGCTACTTTTAATAAAATTTTAGAAATTATTCGTTCTTATAACTTTTACGAAATGCATAATTAATGCCCGTAAAGTAAATAATAGCTTATAGTTGAGGTTTGGTTATAGCAGGAGAAAACTAGTAGTTAAATTAGCTGGTAAGTAAAGAGACAAATTAGTTTAACACACAAATCGTATAATCGATTTATAATCAAACGATTACTAACTTAAAACTTATTACTTAAAACTTTCCACTTACTTAATAATAAGAAATCTAAATACCTAATTATAAAAAAGGCACCTGTATATTCTATATAAAGGTGCCTTTTTTAGTTACAGCTACTCCATATCACATACAACATTAAATAATAAAAATTGCCTTTCCTGAAAAATGACACCTGCTGTCATTTCGAAAAAATCTATTGCGTGGGAAATTAAAGGCTATAATTATAGCTTATAGTTAAATTGCCTGTAAGCTCCATAAAGAATAGTTCTTAGCAAGATAACATAAGTAAGAGTTATTATGGGAAATTAAATGTGTTCTCTAAAGCTAATGTACTAAAATCAGTTTAGGAGATAGTTACAATCTTAACTAGCTAAAAACTTTTATGTCTTATAAAGTAAAGCACAACTTATAAGCTATAAAAAGCTGATTTAGTAATAAATCCATTTCCTAGAAAGGTTCTGTTTTATATAAGGTTCTCTTTTATCTATTCTTCACATGTAGTCTTCCGTATTAATCACGCAATTACTTTCGTCTTTCTTGCGCTTTGTTACTCCTTTCTGTGGAGCAAATACGTATGGCTAAAATCAAAATAACCTTTTATACATATATGAGATAATTTATAAATGGATAATCTAGCTCAAGTAGTTATAAACCTAAGTAATTATAAAATTAATAGGTAGTAAAAAATTTAATTTTTGAGAATAATATTTAATAATTTATATATTAATTAAAATTCAGATGCCTGCCCATAAAGCATTATGCATCAACATTCAAGCTAAATTAATTTTTCTTAGTTATGACAGATAAACCAGATTTTGCTCAAAGCAAAATGGCTAAAATAGAGCAATTTGATCCTAGTGCCGTTGGTAATATTAATGCCGGTATTTTCAGTTTACCTTTTACCACCGATGAAGCAGAAGTAATAATAATTCCGGTACCTTGGGAAGTTACCGTTTCTTACAATTCCGGAACTGCTTATGGTCCGGAAGCTATTAAAACGGCTTCGTATCAACTCGATTTATTCGATCCGGCTATTGAACATGCTTGGAAACTGGGTATTGTCATGGAAAATATTTCCCATACGTGGCTAGAAACCAGTAATGAGTACCGGCAAAAAACAGCACCTTACATTGCTTGGCTCGAAGGCGGCGGCGGGCACCTTTCCGAAACTGTAACCAACGAATTAATTCAACAAGTAACCAGCAAAGGCCAGGAATTATTAGACTGGCTAAAACAGAAATCGCTGACTTATTTAAGCCAGGGTAAATTCGTAGGAGTAGTGGGCGGCGACCACAGTACGCCTTTGGGTTTAATGCATGCTTTGGCCGAATATCACGAAGAATACGGTATTTTACAGATCGATGCTCACGCCGATTTACGTAATTCTTACGAAGGTTTTGAGTTTTCGCACGCCTCCATCATGTATAATGCCTTGAAACTAAAACAAGTAAAAAAGCTGGTGCAGGTAGGTATCCGGGATATTGCAGAATCCGAAGCAGAATTAATCCGGTCGTCGAACGGCAGAATTACCACCTTTTACGATGCCATGCTGAAAGAAGGTTTGTATGACGGTGATTCCTGGAGAAAGCAATGTAAAAAAATAATAGCGCAGTTGCCTCAGAAAGTATATATCAGTTTTGATGTTGATGGTCTGGACCCGAAGCTTTGCCCTGGCACCGGCACCCCGGTAGCCGGCGGATTAGAGTTTGAAGAAGCAATTTATCTGATTAAAGCGTTGGTGCGTTCGGGGCGCCAAATAATTGGTTTCGATTTATGTGAAGTAGCTCCCGGCGATAGCCAATGGAATGGTAACGTTGGAGCCCGCTTGCTGTATAAACTATGCAATTGGATGGCCGTTTCGCAAAATAAATTAATGGCCGTGGGTTATAATTCGGGCGATAAATAGCCGATATATTTGCTTTTGCGTATAGTACGTCTTAATTATTAAATGATTATTTAAATTTATTAACGACAAAAACTATGGGATTTATTCTTAAACTAATTATTACGGCAATTGCGGCGGCCATAACAGCCTATATACTACCCGGAGTAGAAATAGATGGTATTACCAGTGCCATTTTATTAGCTTTGGTACTAGCGGTTTTAAATGTGGTAGTACGCCCTGTTCTGGTTGCGCTTACCATACCCGTTACCATTGTAACTTTAGGATTATTTTTACTCGTAATTAATGCGCTTATTATATTATTAGCCGATTATCTATTAGGCGGTTTTTCCGTAAATGGTTTTATCTGGGCATTAATTTTCAGTTTAATACTTTCTGTAATTACGGCCATTATAGATATGATAGTGGGTTAAGTTTCTAAAAATTTAGTAAAGCAAAAAGCCCGGTGTTAATTCACCGGGCTTTTTGCTTTATCAGAATTAATTTAAATACAAACGCAAATAAGAGCATCTAATTAAACAATATAAGTAGTAAATTATCAATGTGTCATAGTTTATCTGCTTATAACTAAAAACTATTTGCTTACATCGTTACACTTTTAGCTTGGAGCCATTCTTGGCACGCATCCGCACATTCCTGGCAGGCTTCGGCACATTTCTGACAATGCTCGTCTTCGTGTTGAGAACATTCTTGGTAGCAAGCCCGGCAAATTTCAATACATTCCCGCATTACATGCGGCGCATGCGGCGAATTACGAGCTACAAACCTGGCAGTTAAAGTGCAAATATCCGCGCAATCTCTATCCATCTGAATACAATTTACCATCATCTTTACATCTTCTTCCTGTAAACAAAGCGTCATACAAGTTTCGCAGGCGGTAATACACTTTATTAATACATGCTCTAAATTATTTGTTCTTTCCGATTTCATAGTCTTAAAATTAAAATGAATACATTATTTATATTAAAAGTACGGCCTGGAGTTTAACCGGGTTATTTTAATGACAGATGACGAAGGTTAATTAAACTGCTTTTATAATTAAGTACCTTTGTAATTTAGTTAATACTTTTTCTGACAGCATGCTAAATCCTCAGACCATATTAAAGACTTATTTTGGCTACGATACTTTCCGGCCCATGCAAAAGTCTATTATAGATGCCGTGTTAGCAAAGCAAGATTGTTTGGTTTTAATGCCCACTGGCGGCGGTAAATCTGTTTGTTACCAAGTGCCCGCTTTGGTGCTGCCGGGTATTTGCGTGGTGGTATCGCCCCTGATTGCCCTTATGAAAGACCAGGTAGAAGCGCTACTGGCCAATGGCGTTGCTGCTGCTTATTTAAATAGCTCATTAAATACCCAAGAACAATATAACCTGGAAAATGAATGCTTGGCCGGAGCCATTAAACTACTATATGTGTCGCCGGAGAAATTATTGTCGGCTGGTTTTTTTTCTTTTTTAAAACGATTACCCGTTAATTTATTTGCCATCGACGAAGCGCATTGTATTTCGGCGTGGGGCCACGATTTCAGACCGGAATATACCCAGTTGCGGTTTATTAAAGAGCAGTTTCCAGCGGTGGCAATTATTGCGCTAACCGCCACCGCCGATCGCTTAACGCGCCAGGATATTTTAAAGCAGTTAGGGTTAACAGAACCCCAAGTATTTGTGTCGTCTTTCGACCGGCCTAACCTGAGCTTAACGGTAATGCCGGGCAAAAAACGTATGCAAATGATTTTTGATTTTTTAAAATCGCACAAAGGGCAGCCCGGTATTATTTATTGCCTCAGCCGGAATACCACCGAACAAGTGGCTCAAAAGCTGCTCAACGAAGGTTATAAAGCGGCGGCTTACCATGCTGGCTTGGCACCACTCATTAGAGCTAAAAATCAGGATAATTTCTTAAAAGACAATGTGCAGATTATTTGTGCTACCATTGCTTTTGGCATGGGCATCGATAAATCTAATGTGCGCTGGGTAATTCATTATAACCTGCCTAAAAACATTGAAAGCTACTACCAGGAAATAGGCCGCAGTGGCAGAGATGGGGCACGGGCTGCTGCTTTATTGTTTTATAGCTATTCCGATGTAATGCGGCTCCGCGACATGCTAAACGACGGGCAACCGGAACAAGTAACGCTGCAGTTAACCAAATTAGAGCGAATGCAGCAATACGCCGAAGCCAGCATGTGCCGTCGCAAAATATTACTGCAATACTTTGGCGAAGTACAGGAAAATAATTGCGGAAACTGTGACATCTGCCGAAACCCACCTGCCACTTTCAATGGCACTTTATTAGCTCAAAAAGCGCTTTCGGCCATAGCCCGCCTGCAGGAAAAAGTAAATATGGGTTTATTAATTGATGTTTTACGCGGAGCGCGCAACCAAGCGGTATTGCAAAAAGGCTACGATAAAATAAAAACTTACGGAGCGGGTCGTGATTTATCGTATTTGGATTGGCAAAGTTACCTGCATCAGTTACTAAATGCCGGTTTACTCGAAATAGCTTATGAAGAGGGTTATGCTTTGAAATTAAACGAGCGTAGCCGGGAAGTTTTGTTTTCGAACCAGGTAGTAAATCTGGTAAAATTTGAGCCTTACACCGAAAAAGAAGAACCCAAAGAAGAGCGCAAACCTAAAAAAGAATTATTTAAAGACGAGTTATTTGAACACTTGCGGGTGCTTCGGAAAAAGATAGCCGACGAAAGAGGAGTACCACCTTACGTTATTTTTTCGGATAATACTTTGCTCGAAATGGCCGATACAAAACCCACTAACCGGGTAGCTATGCTGGCCGTAACCGGCGTGGGTATGGTTAAATTCGAAAATTTCGGGCATAGTTTCATCAACGAAATTATTCAGTTTGTTACCAGCCAGCAGGAGCAGGGCAATAAAGGGCAAGGCGCTACGCATTTAATAACCTACGAAGCTTATCGGAAAGGCTCTAACCCCGAAGCAATTGCCGCGCAACGAGGCCTTAAACTGGTGACCATTTATTCGCATTTAGCTACCTTATACGAACAGGATTACGATATTCAAATAGCTGATTTTATCTCCCGTTCCGAATATACCACCATAGAGCAAAGTATTAGCAAGCATGGAACAGAAGCAAAACTGAAGGATATTTTTGATTCTTTAGAGGATAAAATAGATTATTATAAAATTAGATTAGCAATAGCTATTTATAAAAAGAAAAATAAAATAAAAAAATAAAGCCACTTTATTAAAGTGGCTTTATTTTTTTATTTTTAAAGGTTTCAATATTAAAGTTTAACAACCGGATCGGCCCAGCTATCGCGGTCGCCGAGTACGGTGCCGTTGGTGCTAATAGCATTACCTTTCAATAATAACAGACCAGCTACGTGCGGGGCGGCAAACGAAGTACCGGTGCCATAAGTATAAGTGCCTTTTTTACCCGTGGTCGTAATTTGGATACCCGGCGCAGCCCGATCTACGGGAGCGCCAAAGTTAGAAGCTACGTAAAATCTCTTACTCTGATCCATCGCCGATACCGTATATACATTCGTAGCATTAACCCGTTGCGGCGACGTAGCGCTGCAATCCGCTGAACTATTACCAGCCGCAATGGAAAAGAAGATGCCTTTGGCCGCTGCCGTTTTAATAGCGTTATCCAGTGTAGCAGAAGCTGCGGCGCCAATGCTAATATTGACCACATCGCCGGCTTTGCCGTAAGTACTAACATGATTTACCGCTCTTATTAAACTCGTCAGGGTACCGTTGCCGGTATCATCTAAAACTTTTAAAGCAACAATAGAAGCATTAGCCGCAACGCCTACCACCCCAATGGTATTATTTTTTGCCGCAATAATGCCGGCAACCATAGTACCATGTCCGTATCCATCCATCACCGAAGTAACTCCCGTGATAAAACTAACACTCCGGGCTACATCAACTTTCAAGTCCGGATGATATACATCAACCCCACTATCAATTACCCAAGCGGTTTTGCCGGTGCCATCGCCACGGCCTACCATGGTTACTCCCCAGGGAGTAGTCTGAGCTGGTTGGGCCGGCATGGCATAGGTAGCCGTAACTGATTCGGTTGAATAAGCAGTCAGGTTGGTATCTGAATTTACATCTTGGTTTATCTTACCTAAAGATAATAATTGTTCTGGTTCAATAGAGGCTACCTCCGGATTGTGAAGCAAATTTTGTACTTGTTCTTCTGTTAACTTTCCCGAAAATCCCTTTATTCTGCCTTCAAATTTTTCCTTGATATCCGTTTTACTTAACTCTTTCGCAGCAACTAATTCATCAATTATAGTAGCAGTTTGTTCACCTTTATTTTTAAATACAATTATGTATTTGCCTGCAACAACGTTGCTGGTTTTAGAAGCTGCCGCAGCATTTATTTGAGGAGCTTTTTCTTCCAGTACATCATCGGTTTGGCAGCCGGACATTGAAAATACTGATGCCAAGGCAAAAAAGGAAACTGCTTTTTGGAATTTGGTTGCCATTATAGAGTTGAATTTGCTTTTAGTAATAATTTTAGTAAAATCAATTGTTGATGTGGATTAGGTAAATTGAAGATAGTAACTTTAGTGCTGATATTTGTTGGCCTAACATAAAATTTTTAATGGTTAGTTCAATTTGCCATTTGTTCGTTAAATAAAGCTGTAGTATTAAAATTATAAATTTTATATTTTACAATAAGACAGAGCTATTTAAAATATAGTTATTAAATGAATGATATTTTTTAAAATCAGTTAAATAGGTGCTGAATACGCCTTTATTTGCTTTATTATTATCTTTTATAGCTAATTTAAGATGCTATTAATTTAGGGGGATAAAATTAAAATAATTCAATATAAATAGGTTGTATAATTTTTTAAATATTCTTACAAATTTGCATATATCGAATGGTAGTTTAAAAGTATTTTTTTTGCATTAATTATTTTATCGAACTTTAACACTACCTCAAAAAAAACAATTTGCTAATGAATGAGAAATTATTTTTTATAAAGGACTAATAAAATTAGTATAATCCACAACTATTTTATATATTTACCATACAAGCAGAATAAATAATTAAAAAGGTTAAGGTTAATGGTTGATATAAATTTAAAATTTCTGAGAAAGAAGATTGGTTTAACCCAAGCCCAATTAGCAGAAAAACTAAATATTAAAAGGTCTTTAATTGGAGCTTACGAAGAAGGTAGAGCCGAGCCTAAACTAAGCACTTTGGTAAATATAGCCCAGTTGTTCCAGGTAACTTTGGATCAGCTGATAACGCAAGAATTAGGTAAATCTAACCTTGAATTAGTTAAGGATACTAGTAATGTTTCTGAAAACGGAAAACTAAGAGTATTAGCTATTACCGTTGACCAGGACAACCGCGAAAACATAGAATTGGTGCCGTATAAAGCCAGTGCCGGTTACCTAAATGGCTACGCCGACCCTGAATTTATTCAGGAATTACCAAAATTCAGGTTGCCTATGTTAAACACCATTGGTACCCACCGGGCTTTTGAAATAAAAGGCGATTCGATGTTGCCCATTGCCTCGGGTACTGTTATTATTGGTAAGTTTATCGATGATTGGTCGGCCATTAAAGATGGTACGCCCTGCATTTTGGTAAGTCAGCAGGAGGGAGTAGTTTTTAAACGGGTCTATAATAAAATTAAAACCGAGACTATCTTACGCCTTCATTCCGATAATCCGGTATTTGAACCTTATGAATTGCCGGTTGAGAACATTTACGAAATATGGGAAGCCAAAGCTTATATCAGCAATAGCTTTCCAATTGCTGATTTCTCTTTGAGTAAACTCACCTCTATTGTAATGGATTTACAACTAGAAGTAATTAAATTAAAAAGAGCTTAATTTGTGTAAACAAGAAGATACCGGGGCTTAAATTTTATAGCAAAGTAATTTAAAATAATGGTTTCTTCTGGTAGAGACTAACCAGCAAATAAAATTCAGATTAAACCTCCGGCTATATACCGGAGGTTTTTTTATGCCGGGCAATAACTGCACCGCCTATAACTTAAGATTTATATTGCCGTAATCATTACCTAGTTTCTATAATATAGAACCTAAATAACGGTTATACAGGCTAAATAATCATGGTACAACTTATAAAGGCTTCGGATAGACATTTTACTTCGGCCGATTGGCTTAAATCTTACTTTTTATTTTCATTTGCCGATTACTACGACTCGAACAATATAAACTTTGGGCCACTCCGGGTTTTCAACGACGATGTGGTTGCGCCTAACAGTGGTTTTCCGCAACATCCGCACTCCGAAATGGAAATTATTACCATTGTGCTGGAGGGTGAAATAGCGCACGAAGATAGTTTAGGCAACAAAACCAAAATAGTAGCCGGCGAAGTACAACGCATGACCGCCGGAACCGGTATTACTCATTCCGAAAGAAACAATACCGATAAAGAGCTGCATTTATACCAGATTTGGTTTATGTCAAATAAAAAAGGTTTGCAGCCATCTTACGAACAAAAACCTATTGATTTTAAAGACGCCAAAAATGAGCTTATACCTTTAGTTACCGGCCAGAAGGTACTGGAAGACGTGGTTTTTATGAATTCTAATTCCACTATTTATTATGGCAATTTGCACGAAGACAAAGAAATAAATTACCAGACTTTTAATATTCGTAAAACATTTATTTACTTAACCGAAGGGGAGTTATTTGTAAATGGCTACCAGGTATTGCAAAACGATCAAATCAGGATTGATGATACTGATTTAATAACGATTAAAGCGGC
>Ga0210040_10003034_pt1 | contig 23041 bp, 16 predicted proteins | sample CryGeyCG12114_NA_FD_185462 | JGI IMG/M metagenome (GOLD analysis project Ga0210040, IMG submission 185462) | Groundwater microbial communities from aquifer - Crystal Geyser CG19_WC_8/21/14_NA (SPAdes) (version 2) | ecosystem: Environmental > Aquatic > Deep subsurface > Groundwater | place: USA...
GTGACCAAAATGGTTTAATTTTGTAATTAAATGTTTCAATTTGAAATGTTAGGGTAATTTTTTGGTCATCTGATCAGTTTACTGGAATAACTTGTAGTAGTATTATTGTTGGCGCGAAAATCAAAATAATGTTGATTGATGATTCCATTTGCGATTGCCATTTGGTGAACGGAGAAAGACTAGCTGATGAGACTACCGAAAAACGATAAAAACCCCTAATTATTATTACTGGTTTTTTGTAATATTAATATAAATAATTTCTTATAACCCGGCTTCGTCGGTATACCCTCTTGCTGAGGTTTATTTACTAATTAATACTCATAGAGCATTGGCTCTATCCACATTTGTAAGCATAGTGTAACTCACAGAAAAAAAAACAATGGTCACTCCACAACTACAAGGAATTTTAAGACTTTTCATACTTTTTTTCATTCTCTTTACCAAACAACTATTAATTCCATGAGAGACCCAACACAGGTGTACAAAGCTAAAAATTGTCCATTCTATGCAAATGAAGTTTTTTCCCCCAGTCATTCAGCTTTCTTTTAATTTTTCGGTGAAAAAATGGTCCCATGAGTCAGCTAAACTGGGCCTGATTATTTCTTTTGTTTCAAAATTGTACATACTTAAGTCGCCAACACGCACATTATAGTAACTAACTATAAGTATCAAGTATTCCTTGTTTAGAAACATTTTAATTTCACATCCTTCCTGCATATTCTAATGTATTCACATTGGAAAAGATAGATTCCTCCATTCCATAATAATACCTATCCATCAACTTTTGTAAACCTTCATGTAAATACATACATACAGAGCTACAGAGGACAAAGATCTATTGAATAATGTTTCTATGTTGAATTTTTTTTTCCACTGCTATTTTCCGATCACCCCAATCACAGCTGGACATTTGCCTGTCTGGACTTGACTTATAGGCAATAATGTAATCCATTTTATAATCTTGACTGAAAAATCGTAGCCATTAGTCCTTAGTTAGCTGGTTATGGAGTAGGATATTATTATGAGCCAGAGTCTGTGCATTCACATAGGATACATTTCAGCCATGTTCACAGTTGGAAAAAAATGAAGAAAAGGGATTGTTGGACTCACAATCGATACGTTTATGGCGTACAAATCGTGAATTCCCAATATAGCATTGTATTCATCATCATGCTGACTCTTTCTCCCATTTCATGTAACACTCGTTTTTTTCACATTCTCATCATCATGCATCTTTTCCATGTTCTGTGATTGTTTTGCTCCGTTAGTGATTTAGCTTGAACCACCTCCCTTTAAAAGTGAATGCATACATTTTTTTAAGTCTGTTTTATTCATAAGCAAGGGCCAATAATGCTGGTAATAATAATTGTAGATTGCATTATATTGGGATTGTACAGAGAAGAAAAAAATTGTACCGTGATCGTATAATGATAGGCTGATAATTTTCAGCTGTGAGAGAATATTATAAGGAATAAAACATTTTTTTAGTAGTTAGTTAGTTACTAACTAACTAACTAACTATCCCTTTGAGCGCTGAGAATACTACTATATACTAATAATAAATATGATTGCAGATTTAGATAAGGAATAGACAAGTCCCTTTTTGTATTAAAGAATGAATGATATTTTATCAGAAATGAGATTTATTTGTGTGACAAGGAATTCTGATGAGGATTTATTACACCCAATAATAGGCCTTGGCAGACTAACTATTTCACAAAAAGCAGTGCTATCGTGAAAACAAGATTGTAGAAAGAAACTGAGATTTTGCAGACCCTGTTTGTATTAGTGTGCCTGTTGAAGCACACAAAAAACGGTATAATGTACACAGAGGAGTAAGGAGATAAGAATCTTTAAAAAATTGGCTTTCCCATATCTACTTGTGCAGCACTAATTGTCGAACGAGACTGTCAGTAGGAAAGGAAAAGGAACTATCTATTAAAATAATACATAGAAATAATAATATGCATACAAAGATTATGCTAAACTACATATTTTTTTTCATCTGGGACAAAAAAGTTAAAAATGATCCCCATTTCCACCCAGCGTCAGCTGCTTTTTACAACAACACAAACAGTTTGTGTAAATGAGATTTGAAGCTTATACGACATTTTCGGTCCATTGGATTAGTTCTAATAATAAATGAGCCGCTTACGTTAAGCAAATAAAATTAAGTTAGGAAATCATTCTTCTTGTGACAGCCTACTCCTCCTCATTTCCCTCGCTTGTTCCCACTTTTAAAAAGTCACAATTAGTCTCTTTCACGAGGTTTTAAAAAAGACTTTTTCTCTCTCTTGTGGTTTCCGCTATGTTTGTATACCACACTTGTGCATTACTATAGAATCTCTATGTCTCTCTTTTGTCATCTTATTCTGTGATTTTTTGCCTTACTTACTTACTATACTGTCTAGTTCACAACGCGCACTCGTAATTCATAAATGGGAACAAGGTTTTGTACTTACAGAATATTGAAGAATACTACTGTCATTTTAATGTATGTGGACTATAAACACATGGTTGACTTTTTAATCATCATGTTGATAGTAAGAATAATACTAATGGAAATAGTGGTTATTAACTAACTAGTAAGAGAAAGTGAGAAAAAATGGTCCATTTCCATTATGATCATAGCAAGTTGGCAGTTTTCAAGGAAAGTCACAAATTTAGATAGTTTTAAACTAAGTAAGCTATATAGTGAGTAATGATATTTATTTGCGGCTTTTGCCAAGTATTATGAAGACAAGGAAAACTTTTGTAGTTACTACTACTGCTCATTATATGCAAACTACAGACTATGTTTTTTTTATGCTGCACCTGACGATCCATTTATCATCACACAATAATGCACTCGAGCTAGTTACGCATTTTTTTTGTAACAGACTGACTGAGTCTTGTCTTTTTTGTAAGAATTTCACTTATTTGCTCAAACACACTCATATGTCTTTTGATATGGAGTCTTGCAATTATTCCGTTGATGTGACCACTTTGTCATGTTATACCATATGTGTGTGTCGTATGGTTTGACATGGTGTTTGTTAGTTACAAACTGAGTACATGAGTAGACACATTTTTCAAGATGAGTAAAATGACTGGAATAAGGGAAACATTTCGTACCGGAAGGGGAAATATGGATACAATTTGTATGGGAGATAAGATAGACAAGTTTCAATGAATCATTTGTAAGACTCACTATCTAACTAAATGACTAACTGAATATTAACTGGGTTCAAAGATTTCTCGTTTTGAAAAAAGTAATATATATTTCCAGAGTTTTTTCTTATCTGTGAAAAGCTTAAAACTCAGAATAACGGCGAGCTCACAAAACTGTCATCAATTGTGAAACATGGTTTCATGTAATCCAAGGAATCTTAATTCCTTCACCAGATCATATGTCTTAATTAAAACTTTTTTCATGTCAGTCACAATGAGCCATTGTGAATAAACAAACGCACCCAAAACAGAATCCAAGTTGTGCATATGACAAGAAAATTACATCTGGCATTTTGTTCCCGACTACTACTGCAGTACATTGTTTTAACATGTAGTTAGTATTTCTTGCGTACAGTGTATTATTTTAGTTCATTCATCATCTTCATCCAGCATAATATAAGCTGTTATAATGTTAATGAAATTCTTTGGTATGTGTGACACTAGCTAACTCTGTTTTTTTTTGTCTCTTTCATTCAGATGATGTTACCCGAGAACATGGCTCGACTTTTGGCTGCTATGCAGGAATCCGTGACAGCCGCTGGTGCTTCAGCCCATCACCATCTCAATAATAATAGTAGTAGTAGTGCCAATAATAATGGCAACCTATCTAGTTCCAATTCCAGTCCCAATCTGAGCCATTTGAGCCACCATCATCATCCCCATCGTCTCAGCAGCAGTCCCATGAATTTCCATAGCATGGGCCAACAACCTGTTGTGTCTGCTGGAAGCTCCCCGTCCATATCCCCGTCGTTGATGAGCATGACTATGAATGGTGGTAGCCACCATCAGTTGTCCAATTCTCCTACGGGGAGTAATAGTGGAGGATTGTTCCAGAAATCTATGAAAGGTGAATGCATTTTTTAAAATTTTGCTCGATAGCTAATTATAGAGACGGTATTAACAATCTTAATGCTTTTGAATACAATCCAATAACTTTGCATTTTATGCGTCTATTATAATGTTTTTAACGTCATTCTATGTAAGTATTGTATGACAAATGGTTTTGTCGATTTTTCATTTCCGTGGATTGTTTAAACAGTACGAAAAAGTTGTATATAGCCTATAGTGTATGAAATTACACATTTATTTCCTGTGCCAACTAACTGGCTAGATTGCATTGCAAGCAATATGGACAGAAGTAATAATTCTACTTTGAATTATTTCCTTCCTCTTTTTAATTCAAAAGGTAAATCCTACCACATACTTGCATACAGTATGAAATGCCAGTAGATTTGATATATGGCGTCTATTTACTCCTAAACATGAGAAACAAACAAAACCTTTTGCTGGTATAAAAAGTTAATCTAGCTCCACTAGTAGGGTGCATTTTAATGGTACTTTTGTCATAAAATCCCGTATGTTTGTAATTGAGTGGTAGATAAAGTCGGCTGCTGTTTCTAACTAACTAACTGAATGAATCGAGCAAAAAAATAAATCCGGGCTAGTTATTTAGCTATAGTAACTTACAAAGTACAAACTGCTGCTATTTTTTCATATCTCGAAACATTTTTGATTGCACACAACACAGATATGCAATGGTGCAGGGACAATATAAAGGAAACGACCGAAAAAATTCACTACTCTGATTTTCACCCCTTTTTCAGTGATATTAAAAAGTCCATGAGAATCCCAGGGCTCAGGAAAAATTTATATAGAATAGGTGGTTGCGTTCATTTGTGTTAAAACCCTTTCCCAAGGTTTCGTTCAAAAGAGTAGATTGACCGTAGCTTCTACGCACACATATGGATTCTAATAAATAATGGAATCTGGCAAACCTATACTTACTTTTAATTTTTTTGTGGCCCTTGTGCACTGTGGACTCTTGTCTTTTTTAACCCTTTCATGTCCTTCAGGATTGCATATCTACCAGTTATAGCTGCATTATTTTATTTTCCTACCTTTTATGTCATTTAGGAACAAGTACTTACGTATAAGCACCCAGTTCATTTTTTCTCTCAACCTCTTATCATCTTATGTTGTGCTAACTACTATAGTCAAGAATTTTGTGAACCTTAAAAATCCATGCTTTATTTATATTTCGTCTCACACCCTCAGCTTCAGCCTGTTGCATAATATAACATGTGTGTGCATGTAGAATTCATAAAAGTGTGGTAATATAGTTAGTTAGTTAGTTAGTGAAGAGAACTTGAGCCATTATTATTGTTATCATCTAAAAATATGAGAGATATGGCGATATCTCTTATTTGTATTTCTTAAGATAAGAACGTTCAAGAAAAGGAGCCTCAATGTGTACTTACATTGTCACAATCTCCTTTTCTTGCATACTGTACCATTGACCTTCATATCTAATATTTTTTCCACTTTGCAGCTGTTCCCTGCTCAAATATTTACTCCAGAAATTTGATTCTATGGAAATTTTTTATATAAAAATGCTAAAGGGTTAAAAGAAGGGGGTCCCTTGTGAATTTAGAAATGCAATTTCACTCTTTCACCCGCAGTATGTATACCATATGTGTCAAAAACCATAGTTTGCCGTGGGATTTTTACTTCTTCTTGTAAATTGTAAGACAAAAAATAACTTTGTGTGCTTATGTAGTAATAACAGCTAAAACTTGGCCCTTTATTTACTTCACCCTTTCCGAGTTTCTTTAGAAAAGCTACAGTATTTGTATTGTGTGTACAAAGCTTTTAAAGAGGTGAGAGAAAACTGAGACGCTTTTATTACATTTTTTTTATCTATTTCCTTAATTTTTTTATCGTTATCATGGACCAGTTGTTGTTCCTATATATACACACTCTTTTCAAAGTTTGTTACAGTCCCCTTTCTTTCATAAGACTCTCCTTTTGTCCGTGTTTTATTGATTTAATGGATTCACCATCCAATGTTGTATATAATATCGGCTCATGATGAAAGTTGGGAAAAAAATATCGATGTGGAATCAGTTTTTTTTACTCCAAGGCTTATAATGCGTAAACTTTTTCCCTTTTCCTTTCATGAGCTCAAAGGGTTACAGAAAAGATTGAGTTTCTCATTAATTGTTTAGAGTTCAAGTTTCATCATCGATGATTGATGATTTGTTCGTATTGGGTGAATAATAATACATACCTGACTGAGTCTAATTTCTTTAGGGTGAGGTCAAAACTTACATAGCTTATTTTTTGTTACTTTTGGTTAGAAGGATAGAATCTTCTGCTTGCTACGTTTTTTATGCGTGAACAAAGAATGGGGAAAAAATTGTGCATACAACAAGATTTACCATGATTTGCAGATTTAAGTTAAGTATTCAAATCCAAAAAAATTTTCATTTCCATGCATCCGTTCGGTAATTACATAGCACAAGTTTTCCTTGTATGCAACCATTTTATTGAGATGTAATCATCAACATTTTTTTGGGAAGAAACAGGTAGTCCTCTTTTCACTTTGGTGTTGCACATAAGTAGGCATAGAAAATTATAATGAGAAGGCAAGTTCCTTTCGTTAGTTATTACCAATCAACTTGATATATACATTTAGTTAGTAGCGTGTAATGCTTATGTGAATTCAGTGAGGCATGCAAAAGGACTTTACACATTCATCTGTGAGTAACAAATAGTTTGTTGTTGTGCTTATTATGCTGTGCCGACCCTTATGTATTCAAAATTGTGGGGAGAAATGTAAAACTTAGGGAAACTTGTACGTTATAGTGATCAGTCAAAAGTTGTCCATACGTAAATGATGATTACTTACGCTGCATTATTTGTATACATGGACTCGAGTCCCTGTGTTTAGCTACTTACTTATTCCATTGTATAGAAATGTGTCCTTTTTGAACGAGGGGACGTTTGTAGGGTAAAGGCACATTTTTAGGATTACTTACTTTGGTAAACGAATTGGTAATCAACCTTTAGCTGTATTCAAAAATGTGTTGTATTTTCAACACGGGTATTGACAAGTCATCATGAATGAGGGATGTATGTAAGTGCTATTGTGCAGGGTATAATAAACAGTGGTATTAGAATTAGGTTCTGACATATTTGAGTTCCGCATGTAGGGCTTCAATGAAAACGAGAGTGTTTAAACGAAAATACTGAGTTTTCCCTTTTCATTAGCAAGAATTTATATTTATATGTTTACTAGAAAAGCTCTATTTTAGATTTCTACATTTTTGGCGTCCAAATGCAACAAAGCTCTAAATTGTTTTCTCTGTGGAATTTTCAGCAAAAACTCCAGCGGGCCGAGGCTTGTCTTCATTTCCAGTTATACGAGAAGGGCTTCTAGGCAAAGGGAGTGGACCAATTGATTACACCCGTTATGTACGGCGCTACACAAATGCTGCCGAATGCGGCTACCAACAATGCCGGGAACTGAACTACCGAGAACATTTCCATTGTCTGGACTGTGCAGAGGGGACCCGAATTTTCGTCAAGAAAGAAGAAATGATTCGTCATTTCAAGTGGCACAAGAAACGTGATGAAAGTCTTCAACATGGTTTTATGAGGTACTAATAGAATGCTCTCCATTGTGTGTTACAAACCAACTATAGCCATATAATAATAAGCTAATGACATAAACCATGTTTTTGGTGTGCAGATACTCACCAACGGATGACTGCTCAGACCGCTTTCAGAATTGCACGCACAATAGGAAACAAACTCATTACCATTGTCTTCAAGTAAGTGAGAATCTCCTTTTTTGGTGGTTCATTACAACCAGCTTAGTTAGTTTCCTTATCTCTCCCTTAAATGCTCAAGAGTTGTACAATGGGTCAGAAAAAACGTGGTGAGTTAGTTAGTTAGTTAGCAAGTTAACTCCCTATGCTCACCCGTAGGGTCCAGAAGAAAACGGTGTTTACTAACTGCCATTTCTTTGAATTAACGACACGATTTAAAACACTTTTCCTTGTCCATTTACCATGAATAAATGACCATATTAAACTCACCACTCTCTCTGTATTAAATTACTGTGGGAGCATTCTACATTACTCCATCACTGTAATTTCTGTTCTCTTTCTTGACGTAACTAACAAAATTCAAACAGCTGCCCTGTAACATCATGATTGGATCTAATGTGTAGTAATAATATAACTGTACCAACTAGCTAACAACTAATAATGATTATTGTTACAGGATGGCTGTGAGAAAGTGTACATTAGTACGTCTGACGTACAAATGCATGCCAATTATCATCGGAAGGACTCAGCAATCATTCAAGAAGGGTTTCGACGATTCCGAGCAGCTGAAGACTGTGGCACTGATCACTGCACTTTTCGTCATCAGAGAACCACACATTTCCATTGCAGACGACCGTCCTGCTCTTACACTTTTAAAAATAAAGCTGACATGGGTAAGCACCCGGTAGTTAGTTAGTTAGTTAGTTGCTACACCTTGTTAAGTGGGCTCACGTATTATGCATCCACAAAAAAGTCAGAAGTCGTATTCATGCTCTTTTATCTTAAAAGAAGGAAGAAATGGGACGAAAATGTATGTTTTGTCTGTTAGTTAGTTAGTCTTGAATGGGGAAAGTAAAATTGTTTTGGCTTTGAGGTTTTTAGCTGGGTAATAAGTTACTTGTATGTATGTAAATAATATTATGTGATTTTAAATGGTATTTGACTTTGTCGACTTGCAGAAAAACACAAATCTTACCATATCAAAGATGAGCAGCTGAATCGTGATGGGTTCAAAAAGTTCATGAAACATGAGGCTTGTCATTATGCCAATTGTCGATTCTCGCGTGTCTGCAATCACATCCATTGCATTCGAGAAGGATGCAACTACGTTCTGCATTCGAGTGGGCAGCTTTACTCTCATAAGGTAACAATAATGAAAAAAACTATATCATGTATACGTTTCCCTATGTTGCCACTAGATCTGTTATCATGTAGTATTATGCAACAGACCATATACTTAACTAACTGTCTGTGACTAATGCTGGGTTTAACAGGGTGTCTTTTACTAATTAACGTGATTATTCCTTGTGCAGTATAAGGTTCCATATAAGGGAGCGGTTTTGATTTTGTGTAAAATTATTCTAGTCAGTTGGTTGTGACACCTTTGGTGTAGATTTCAGTGTATAGATTAAAAAATATCCCAGACAATTTTTTTTAGTTCATTTGGATAGTTAGTTAACAAAATTATTGTTTTTTATACGCAGCGAAAGCATGAAAGACGGGACTCTGAACTGGCATACCGCAAGCTGAAATTGGCACAAAGTGTGATGCGTGGAGCATTTGGTCCGGAAATGACTGCTTTGGCATTCAATGAATCTTTATTAGCGAAATCCGAAGAGGATACAAATAGCCGATCTTCATTTAGTGAGGCTCCTGATATTGATTCGGAGGAAGTTATTAAAAAGTTTATCAAAATTTGTCAATGTGAAGTTTCGGATGACGAGCATTTCCATTGTAAACTTGAATCTTGCAATAATGCTCTTTTGGGGTAAGTTGAGATTTTTAACCGCACATGATTTTTTGTAGTTGTATCATAGTAATTTCAATGTATTGATTAAATGGATTTATTTTGCTACAGAAATGCTGAAGTAGCATCAGAACATAGCCGAAATCACGAACTAGAAGAGCGCATTTCATCCCTGGCGTATTTCACAGTAGATCCCGCTAGCTTTGATGCACAAGACTCCACAATCCCATGCATCTCTGCAAAGTGTCCTTACCAAAATAGGGAGAAACATTTCCATTGTCTTTGGGTAAGAAAAGGAAACAATAACACACACCTTTTTACAATTAGTAGTTGTTGTTTGGGAACAAGGGAACATTATAATTTCTGGTGCTTACACACATATCTAACTAACACACACCAGACATCTGTAAATGGCAATAGGTAAAAAAGTGACTGAGAGCATTTTTTCCCACTTATGAAATTTGTATGGTCACCGTATAAGTCTCTTAAAACCGTCTTATCAGTGTTCAAAAATATTTTTTTTACAATGAGAAACCATTTAGTGTCTTAAAAACCTCTTATTTAAACTTAAAGCCGCAACTTAACCACAAAATCTCGACCTATAACCTAAGCGTAACGATTTGGGTGAAAGAAATGACATTTTGTCACGTAATAGCCATACATTCCTAGTTCCTGCATTCACAATTAAGTGGGTTGTGGGTTTGATGAGCTGGAAAAAACAATGCACACACACAGACATGCTATTTACAACCGTATAATAAAGAAAGATTATATGAGGTAAAATTTTGTCCACATTTCATGCATCAACTTTTTGTCATCGTCTTTTTACTATAACTAACCATCTACCTTGTCTAAGTAAGTAACTAACACACACACAAATTCTTATGCATATTTTTCTCTATTATATACAAACGCGTAGCGTTTTTAATCAAAAACTCACAATAGAACTAATCTTCTGTGGGAACCAACAAAGACAATACTCCATGCCTAATTTCCATTGTAACTAACTATTTTTATCTTACAGGATGGGTGCTCAGAAATCATTCTGTCAACTGACGACTCATTCAAACGACTCGAACATTTCAAACTGCATCAGAATTCTCAGAAGATGGATTTCGTTGAGAAAAATGCCGTGGAACGTATGGACGGTTTCTTTCGCCGCAAAAGGGGTCGTCCACCCAAGGATAGAGTTATCGAGGTATAGTCAAAACAGCAACTAGCTAACTAACTAATTCTAAGTCTATTAACCATTGTTCTGTCTCGTCTTCTGGCTGGTCGGTGACTAGTGTATCTAATTGGTTGACTGGCAATTTTAGTCATCCCATTTTTTTCTCCTTGATTGTGAATTGATTACAGAAAATGAGACAAACGTGTTCAGATTAATTAATTATGCTGTCTTTTTTCTTGTTAATTAGGTTTCTTCTGGTGCAAATGAAGCCATTTTCACTAGTTTCAAGTTACCCAAACCTGTTGTAGCTGGAGGGGAGAATGATTCCTCTGATATGGATACCAAAGTAAGTAATCTGCAATCTAAAATCCTCACTTGTGTATTGATTTTACTCCGTTTTCCTCTTAAATACATTTAAATATCTTATGTCTACTCTTCAAGCCAATTTATCAGCCTGTTTTCTTAACATATTTGACTTTCCCACACTCACACTATTTATTCCCAAATAGGAACCCTAACTAATTGACTGATTTTCTCCCCGCTGACTACTTCAACTCAAGAAGTTTAACTAACTAACTGACATTCTGTTTTTTAGGATTCCATTGGCTTTCTGTCATACCCGGAAGGAACCGTTTGCCCTGACACCTCGTGCTCATTCAACATGTCGAATGCATCTTGTCACTACCATTGTGGTCACCCAAGATGTCATTTCTCAGTAGCAGATGTTCACAAGTTGTCACTTCATTTGCGGGACTTTCACGCAAATGTGGATGTTTTGGAAGGCTACGCGTATTTTGACAGGAACTCAGAGTGCAAGAACTCGGGTTGTGAGTACAACAAAGCTTCGGACCATTTTCACTGTGTTCGTGATGACTTCACTTTCACGCGCTATATGAGCATGATCTCACACGAGAGGGAGGCTCATTGTAAGGACCGTGGTTCAAATTCAAATAATAGTAGTGAAGAGGATTCTTGTGATCGGCCTTGGATGAATCAAGGTATAATTTTATGCGCTGATTAAGATGATGATGATAAAATGCCTATTCCTAGAAGATAGATAAGCTATATTGGATTTTTGTTTTGTATAGTTAAAGCTAGTGGGACATTTTTCCCATTGAATCAGAGTACAGATAAAGGAAACAGCAATGGTGAAAATGTGAATAATAATAATAATAATGTGAAGAATAATGACCCCATGGATTTGTCTAGTTTGAATGGACCGTCTGATAGCAATGCTACGGGTTAGTGGGAAGGAAATATTTTTTTGCATTGAAAGGTAGTATGATTTTATTATAAGTAATTTGTTCTGTTTAATTTAGATTCAGGAAAGTCGGTGACAGATCATTCTCTCAGCAGAATTTTAGCTCTACCCGGAGTAGAAAATGGGGAGACTCAATACGGTCTAGAAATTGCCTGTGGTCGACCCTTTTGCAAGTTGAAACGGAAAGCACACTTTCACTGCCATCTGTGTAATCAGGTTTGTACTATTTTTGTGATCTTCGTCCATAAACGCATCAACAAACATTACCCTGCTGTAACAACTATTTTTCTTTCGCTTGCATAGGCGTTTTCCGATTTGGAAAAATTACGTCCTCACGTACTCAAACACAACAACCTGTCACCGCACCCCAAACCCATGGATTCTGATCAATCCACTGACGAAGAAGCGCAAAATCAAGATCGTGATGAATTCTCATCTAGCCCACCCACTAAACATGGACGTTCTAGTGAAAGTCCCCGCAAACTTGAAGAATCCCCAATCCGGCCCAGTAACAATACCAATCCAGCCGCTGGATTGCCCCCAAATTCACCATTTCCACCAACATCATTATCCAACTTCCTTGGATACGGAGGAGCACCATCACCATATCTATTTTTGCAACAAAATCCTTTGACTTCAATCTATGCTGGAATGATGTTTGGTGGAGCTTCAGCTGCCACAGGATTCCCCCACGGAGGTGTCCTTACTTCCCCCCAGCATTTGGGGAATGCCTCTTTGTTGAATTCTTCTGGCGATTCTCCCCGATTGAGCACTGAAGCTCCATTGATTGATCCCGCTGTTTTGTCTGGAAAACTTGCTGGGTTCAAAAGACCTGCATGCAGCTCACCAGGTTCACCTTGTTCTCCTACTGATGGCAGCAAAAAAAGTCGCATGCAAATGCGTATTTTGAAAGACGAGCCGGTACCCGAAGGCTATATTAGATTTCGTTTCAATGAGGATTGCAATTATCCACATTGTGGGTACAGGGAACATCAAACACATTTTCATTGCACAAGAGAAGATTGTGGATACAGTTTTTGCGACAAAACTCGGTTTGTTCAGCATACAGCAAGACATGAAAGATTGGATACATTGATGGGAGGGGATTTTAAACAATTTCGAGCCAATATTGCTTGTGGCCGAGGGAACTGCACGTACATTCCCAATTCCGGTGAGAAACTTTAATTTTCAAGTTGTTTGTTATTACTGGATTTTGAATTAGAATGTGTTTTACAATGGAAAATGTTTTTTTTTCTATTGGCTATCAACCAGCAGGACAAAATAAAGCGTCCCATTTCCACTGTTTGAAGTGTGATTTTGTATGCACGGACACCAACAAAGTTGTTGCACATAGACGGCAGCATCAGAAATTGGATTCTATCATGGCTGCTGGTTTTGAAAAGTTCACCCCTTCTCAGAATTGCAATGTAAGTAAAGTTAATAATAATGCTATTTGTAATGCATTTAATGAAAAAAAATTTCCTACTCAGTCAGAGAGTTAAATGTAATTAAATATCGTCTTTTATAGGTGGAAGCTTGTGTTCACGCTCAAAAACAAACTCACTACCACTGTCTTAAATGCAATTATGCTGTCCTCGGACTGTCACAAATGTCAGCCCATAAGTATCGCCACTCGGAGTAAAATTCTGAACACGTAACTCATGGTAGCCTTTCACTCGCTGTTGCCTTTGGATGACCTTTTTTTGCACTCACGAGTATAGAAATCCATCCACCACCTTCAAACTAAATTGTGCCTTCACCAGCTAACTAAAGAACTTATTAACTTATTCTGTCCTGGTTTGCAGCAACCAACGTGGAAAATGTGCATATCGTAACAAAATTAGAACTCAAGCACTGTATAGAAATATCATATTGCAAATAGTTTGGTAATTCAAAATGGGGGAAAATACACATCACTTTTAGTTAGTTAGTTAGTTAGTTAGCTAGCACGCGTCAGATCAGTTAGTTTTACTTAGTAAGTTCGATTTAGGTTGAAAAGCTTAACGTATTCTCGCAAGTAAATTAACTACCCTTGTGTATTCAATGCATGTGAATAATCCAATTTTAGTTAGTTAGTTAATTAGCATTGGATTTTAGTATCTGTGCCAAACAAAAGTATTCTTTGGTTTCCCGGTAAAAACAATTAATAGATCCAAAGACATGAGTTTTAACAATATTTTGTCGTCAGCTTATATGAAGTTAGTTTCGTTATGCTTTGAAAATGAAGCACTCTAGTCACCGTGTTGTAATAAGTATTCATGAAATGAACAGCTTTATAGATGGAAACCAATAGTTTTATACACAGGTTGTAGGCAGTTTTACCTTTATTTCGATAGCTACTATATGTTTGTTTTGTTAGCTGTACTATTGAAACCGGTGTTATTCACTTTTTTACATGGACCAAAACTTGAGGTATTTGTTGTCTTCATTGTTTAGTTGTTAAAGTGCATAGTTTTGCTGTACAGAAAAACACGATGATGAATCTCATTGCTTCAAAGATAGTTATTCTAGTGCCATAACCAATGTATCATGAAGAATTTTAGGTAGCTTTAGTATATTTAATTAGTTGGATAGTTAGTAATGTATTTTATTTTCGTTTTTTATCCACCTCACAAATAATTTTGAAGGTGAAATGACAATATCCGGTGAGATTGTTGATAAAATTGTACATACGTTTTTTCGGCGCCCGTTTGTGAAAATAATACCAAATAAGGATGTTATGGAGTGGTACTAAATATAGGTTCTTATTGGGAAACTAGTAATCATTTTTGCGTATACGTACTAACTTAACTAGAATATTCTGTCTCTGTACAATATCCAACCATTATTCTATAGAGTAATTAAGTATTATTATTGATCATTGACTTTAGAATGCAAAGAAAGTAATAACAAAAAATAACGGGAACCCATAATTATCATGAAAAATGCTCATGTGATTGAACTAGTTGTGATCTTTTTTCCAGTGTTGTGCCTCTATACAAATCTCTCATTCAGTACAGGGTGTAATAGATCTTCTCCCATTGTGGTTTGGTAAGAACTCATCCCTATTCTGTCCAGCTTTAAATTAGGATGCATATACTACAACCGAAATTTCACATTAAATTATTGAGCATGGGGAAAAGATGAACGTCAAGGGTTTTAGATTTAAATAGTCCGCTTGTATTGCAAACCTAACCATGTTACAGTAAGAGTTTTACTTTAATGTGTACAATGCAATTAATTAACTTTACCTTAGTTATAGTTAGCAGTACTTACAGTTTTCATTCCTTGTATAAATGGTTGGGTAGTAGTCACATTTTCAAAGATGAATCTGACCTTTTTTTTTGGTTTTCAAACATTCCGTCAGTTTAAAGACGATTTTAGCATAAGTATTGTAACAAAATAGTGAGCAAGTTTTACTTACTCACTATACTACGCTCAGTTTTATGTCTACGTCTGTTAATTAATCAATATGTATTTATTCAGCATGAATTATGACTATATGTTCATTTTTATACAAACTCCGTGCTAAATAGACTAGCTAAATGAAGTGAGAAGCAGCTGCGGAAGAAAAAGTTTTTAGGGTTAAAAAATTGTTGCCAGTGAGTGACATTTTTCAGCGTTTATTAACTTTAGTTAGACCAAACCAACAATGTTTCATTATTACCAAGCAGCAATTTCTAGTATACTCATACTCTCTATAATTATCATTGTGTTTATACAATAGGAAATCATTAAGTTATACTACCTAATATGGATGCAATTTATTCATGCAATGTATTTATTCGTTGTGTAAACTTTAGATGTACATCATTGTATTCTACTTTCACTCAAGTATTTGTTGACGTAATAATAAAAGTTATTGAGTAAAAAAATTCTTAATCCGAATCTTTCATTCGTTGTCATGATAAATCTCTTATAAAACGTTTTTAGCATGCTTCAAAAAATCATCGCTGTATATTCGTCTTCCCACATCACAGCGAATCCTGGAGATTGACATGGATTCATTTAAATGCATTTACTTTACACTCATAGGATTGGATGTAATCATCTATTTGATATCGGCCGAAAAAGCAACTTTTCACCATCTCATACCAAAAAGTATTGTGGTCAAAAAGAATTCTTATCACAATCTATAATATACAATGTAGCACTAATTTTTCGACCACTGTAGATGGTAGCAGTACAACATGCATGGCTAAATCCTCCAATATGGATCATTACTGGACATGCATTTCTGGAGATGAAACAAATGTTTGTAGAAATGTGCCTTTAGTGATTCCCAAACCGTCAGATATAAGAAAATTAAGAAAACTATTGAAACAGGAAAAGCGTAAAACACTGTGGAGGAAAAAACGACAAGCAGAAACTGATGTAGTATCTGAACCATTCTTTCCTAATAAAGGTAAATCATTTATCACATACAACACAATAACTATTTTACTAATTGTAATTGAGAGTTCATTGAAGTGAGCATCTCAACACGAGAATAATCGCGTTATTTTACTTTTAGATAAGGAAATATTTGATCAAAGAGAAAACGACCCGTTTAATGATCCATCCTTGTTTCTCCCGCAATTTGACAATGATGATCCAGAACAACAGGGACCGGCGTGGTTGTATCACGGGCTTACAAGTAAAGCATAAATGTACTGTGAACAAAAAATATAAAAGTGATGGGAAAAATAAATATTTGCAGGACCCGAAAATTGGCACGAAATGCCTCATCGCAAATTCCATATTCCCCTTCGAAATGGGGACACACTTGAGCAATATTTGAACAAGGATATGCACAAGATTATAGAAAATTTCAAAAATGCTCCTCCCGGTCGATTTGTATTTCTTCCTCAAAAGCCGAATTGGAACGTTAACAAAGGTTATTACACTTTCATGAGATTCCCTTGGCCTTTAGAACGAGCCGAACGGCTAAATGATGAAGACGTGAATACATTTAGGTAAGGTTAACAATAGTAACTGCATTCCAATAGATTACGTTAACTGTTTTAGGACAAAATGAACGGAATTGGTCATTTCAGAGAAAATTATCATTTACCACTGGAATATCCCATTTGTCAACACAATGAGCAGTCTCCTTTGGATATCAATACGGTGAAAGCTACACAAAGTTCATTCACGGAATACCAATTTAACGGAGCAGATGCACCACATAGGATGATATTAGAATTACCTGAAGATGGGACTAGTTTATGTATGTTTTTGGTTTAAGTTGGTTATAGCGGCACGCAGCCGATTTTGACGTACAGTACATCAAATGAAAGCACTTGACGAGCTGAGTCCGGCAAAATTACTTTTATTGGGTGCAAACGCATATTTAACGAGTAATTAACGACTTAATTAGCTAATTTTAATTAACATACAACATTGATGCATGATTTATTGTTGCTACGGGATCACCCCATATAGTTTACTAAGCCGAGATAGGAAATTTAACATGGGAAATTTTTGCAAACTTTTGCGCACGCCTGGAGGCCGCAATTTTTAATTTTTGCAAATGAGGCTTTTTTTATGTGTCGTCAATTAACACGTTACAGGCCCTTTTGATATTTACAGAACATAGTTAAGTAATTGTTGTTACCTAACTGACCTGCCAAGTTTGGAAAAGTAAAAAAAGGCAATGAGTCCGGCAAAAATTTAGCTCAACGTGTGAAACTCGATACGGCAAAAAAACATAGAAGACCTAGAAACATTAAAGGTTATCTCGCAGGTGTACTTATTTTTTTTTATTTAAACCGATGAGAAAGCTGCGTTTGCGGTCATTAGGTTTTATTCTAATCACAATCAACTTTTAACAACCACAATTATTTGTTCTAAAGTAACAAAGAAGGTTATCGGATAAGATGGGATTTCTGGCCAATGTTTGGTGGAATTGGGGGGGTACCGTGGATACACATAAGGGTGACATATTTTTTAAAGGGAATTTAGTTTCTGTCTATATAGAATGCAAAAGTTCATGTGCAAGATTACAAAAATAGGGAATAGTGCGAAATAAATCTTCATGCATGATTATGGTTATGATTAAAATTATTCCATGAACTTTTTTGCTGAACTTATTGAAGTTTGCGTTTATGGTCGACAGTGATTCAAATATGATAACACCACACATTTATTTAGAAACAGAGCAGAAAATGATGTTCTTATAATCTACTTTAGTAAAACTAATTTCATTACCTTTTTGTGTCTTGTCTAACGTCTAACCTCTACCAGTAGTTCAAAAATAATGCCTCCACACATTGATATGATAATAGAGTGGAAATTGAAATGCTCTTGGTTTATTATGAAAAACATAGAAGTTTTTCGCTAAACATTTTATTAGGCTTCGTGTGTGCTTTGTGACTATGATGCAAGAGCGACAAGTCTAAAAATTGATTTTCAAAAAAAGTGTTGGAAATAAAATGATTAATTGATAATAAAAAATTCTAAGGGTGTAATATATAAAAGGGTGTACAAATTCTAAAGTTAGAGGTTAAGAGCCCAATTTATGCTTGAAGAAATAAGGTAAAGCTTTTTATGTTTATATTTTTGATTCAAAAAAGATTGTTTCACACATTTTTTTAGCAGTATGAAAAAGTCAGAGTCAATAACTAAAAATGTGGATGTTAGCCATCTTAAGAAATATTAAGACGTTGCCCGAAACACGCCACGAGGAGGCCTCCACTTCGTATTTCAAAAATAGTGCACATTTTTCGCATAACCCTTGTCAATCTTTTATAGTTCACTAATTCTCAGTAATACTTCATATGAAAAGAAACAACAAAAGATGACAAGCAACATGTGCATTTTTTGGTACTCATTCAACCAACATACAAAGATGCACTTCTCAGAAGCATCATAGATAGTGACATTGTATTTGGTAGGAATGGAGTCTTTCTTATTCGTCTGATTCAGAATCCTGCAATTAAATAAAAACAGATTACAATACAGAAAAAAATAAAATTCAGCCAAACAACAACCAAGTCTACCAAAAGTGTTATTATAAATATTGTGTATTTATTTTGATTTCAAAGCTGCAAATAATCACATATAATCGCACATAATCACGCGGCATGTAGATTTCATTAGAAACGAGAACTGCGACGCGAAAAGGCTCCGCCCGATATGTAGGAGCTCCGCCCATACCTGAGGATAATTTCTCATCTGGCCGAGGGGTTGTGTGTGTGTGAAGCAAAAGTCTCTGCAGCGTCCCCCCTCGATCCGTTTTACTGATTCCGTTTTTTTAAACTAGGTTTATGGGAAGCCTTATCCCTTGTAGAATACGTAGACGGAGACGAGGATAAGGAAAATTGCTCATCATTACTATAGCTACCGATAATTACAATGGTTTTTCCTATATTTCACAATGTTAATTGTCAACTTTAATGGTTAATTACTCGTTATAATAATTATAATTACTCACTCGGGCCTGTGCTCGAAAAGCCTCTTCCACTCCCCCCACACCCCCTCGGCCAGATTAGAAATTATCCTCAGGTATGGGCGGAGCTCCTACATATCGGGCGGAGCCTTTTCGCGTTGCAGTTCTCGTTTCTAATGAAATCTCAGGTCTCACATGCCGCGTGATTATGGGCGCTACGCGCCCACCGCGGCACGTTCGCCTTCTTGTTTATAATTTATTTCATACCGTACTATTTTTCACCTCTCTACGAAAGCCAATCCATTTAGTGTATGTCTCCAAATGCACATCCAATTGATCTCCGATGACTTGCCTCTCAAAGTTGTAAAGCATTATTATATATCCCGTAGCAACAATAAATCATGCATCAATGTTGTATGTTAATTAGCTAATTAAGTCGTTAATTACTCGTTAAATATGCTTTTGCACCCAATAAAAGTAATTTTGCCGGACTCAGCTCGTCAAGCGCTTTCATTTGATGTATTGTACGTTAAAATTGGCTGCGTGCCGCTATAACCGATTTGTTCCATGTTTTTTTGGGGTGGACAGTAAACAACTATTATGTGAATAATTGACTGTAATTGTAGTGTAATTAACCCTTACGCTTACCATATACTTGATACGAAGTATTTTTTCTCATCACCCTTGGCTCCCAAATACTTCATATCAAGTATGAAGTTTTTGGTTCATTGGATACCAAATACTTGATATGAAGTATTTTAATTTATTTCTCATGACTCCCGAATACTTCATATCAAGTAGTAAACAAATCATCCCATGAAGACAAATACTTTATATTTATGAAGTATTTTTAAAATTTGCTAATTTTGATTCAGTTTTTTGTTTCGATTGATCCCAAATCAATTAAAAGTAGTGACAAAATTTTGAAAAAAATTTTTTTGGGAGTTGCGGTACATAGAAAGGCACAACACAGTGGTGATAATGGGTTAAAAATTTCTATCAGTATGCGGTTCCAATAGGACTAAAAAATTTCGAAGTTTTTCGTCTCCAAGGGCATTATTTTTTCAACGATAAGGGTAGCCTAAAAGGGTTAAAAACAAATTGCTTTGTTTAGTGACTGTTCGCATAGTGAATTCAAAACGGTTCGAAAAACCCATTTCCTTATTTGGCGGAGCCGTCAAAGGCGATACTTTATATTTGGAGCGCATTTGGATTCACTATGGCCAACCTTACGGCTCAGAACATCGATTAAATGGAGTTCCTTATGACATGGAGTTGCAGTTTGTTTTTACGCGATTTGGGCCAAGTGTTTTGGCGCCTTATTATCGAGTGCTGTCCCGCATTACAAATACTTGGTTCTCGTTCAGAGAGAAAATCATGGTGATTTTGGCTGTGTTCGTAAGAATTACGGTATGCTAGTATGAATTGCCGTATAGTTTTAGACAGTTTTTAGGGTTTTTATTATGATTTTTGTTGTTTGCTAGAATACACCAAAAGACCCACAACTATTTGATGGATTAGCCTCTGCCGCAGAAATGTTTATCAAACAAAAGAAGCAGGCTGTACGGTATAGAAAGTTTGAATCTAGAGACGCAATTTTTCGACTCAGGAAATTCATCCCCAAAAATAGTCGTCATTATACATACAGAGGCAGTTTAACGCATCCCCCATGTTTTAGTCACGTAATTTGGTCTGTTTTCGAGGATCCTTTAGACATTTCTACAGAACAGGTGAAAAAAAGAGAAAAAAAATCCATGTGAAAAAGAAGAAAAATAATTCAAGCGGTTTTGTTTTTCATCCAGTTTAGTAAATTTCTACACATTCCGGCAAAAGGGACAGAGGATATTGACTATCTGGAAAACAATTACAGACCATTGGAGAGTATCTATAGTCCATTGGAAGATTTAAGAAAGTATCCCAAAAGTGTAGCTGAGGCTAATCGCAAAATTAGATTGAATAGAGTTGTACTCAAAAGTATTTTGAGTGGTGAAGTTAATCAAACAATTGAAGCAAATTATGATTACGAGAGAGGAGCAAATTTTGGTACACAATTTAGGCCAAGTTCAATGCCAATATTTTTTATTGTTTATACTGGTTGGGCCCTTCGTTATTTGAATGCACAAATGTAAATGTCTTTTGTCCAAGCTGGATAAGTTGAAACAAATAGCAGTGAATTCCAAAAATGAAAGTGATTGGAGTGCTTATTTTGAATACATTTTGTGTAGAATTATGCATATACTTTGTTCTCAAAAATAAATTATTGATTTGAGGTTCATTTATAAAGCGAGTGTCAAAAAATATATCTCATCTCACTATAAAAAATTAGGTAACGCATTCACTAAGTCCACGTAATTATGCGGAAAAACGCCGCGTGTAACTATTTTTCTGAATGTTGAGACTGTAAAGAAAAATGATAAATTAGCTGATCATACAAGAATACCGACACGTATTTTCATTGGAGATACTTTTAAAAAAGATACGTCGCAACTGTATGTTACTATTAACTAACTAAGCGTGAAACAAGAAGTTCAAATAACTACAAGATTCCAAAGTATGCCACAAAGTTCGCGAAAAATTCATTTTTTTTATCAAACCACAAAACTGTGGAACAGTCTTACAAGTGAAATTATTCAATTATTGTCACAGATATAAGCGTCCAAGCGCGGACTGCTTGGACGTCATTACCAGAACAAATCAAAATTATTGAATTTATCCCAATTTTTAAAATGAAATTATACGAATTGTATGTAAATAGCCAACTGAGTAACAGTAATTATGTTGAAAATGATAATGTGTGTAATTTATCTTGTATTGACTCAGTTATCTCACAAGCGTGAGTATTTGTGTTTTATACACATTTGTCTTCGTATCAATGTTATTTATTATTGATTCAATTGAAGGGATTGATTAGATGATACTGCATGGGGAGTGGAATTGTTGAATAACTCTGGCTCTCCCTAAATTACAACACTGTCTGGGAGTGTTCAGTTATAATAATTATTAGCCGGGTCGACACAATCTAACGGTGGGCCTAAAATAAGGAGTTAATTGCTTACTTCTGCCCTCTAGTAAGGGAAGCTTTCACTATCAGCGTAATACCTGATTGGTGACAAAACAGCGAAAAGTTAAAAAAAAGGAATAAAAAAAACTACGAATAACTGCATATTTAGGGTAGTGTGGGGATGGGGCAGCCGGTGGGATCATGCAGTTCAGTCTCTGTGCAGTGGCGTTTAGTCGGTCCTTTATTTTGATGAATCATGACAATCGTAATTATTGTTGTATATGAAAAGATATTTATAATGAACAAGAAGTCTTTGATCATGAGCTAATGTTTGATAGTATATAATCAGTACTTTAATATTGAATGATAATATAATTATAATGATAATATAATCCCTCTCTTCATTTCTCTTCATTTCATTCATTTCTTTAATTTTAACTTTAATGATAAGTAAATGATTATTATGATAAGTAATTAATGATACATAACTATACACAAAGTGTAATTACCTTGTGAAAAGGATACTTTGATGATCAATAAACAATAAACAATGCATCCATCACATCAACCCTCCACTCAATCTTACAACAATACGGAATTTTTCGGAACTCTCTCCCGTTTGAAAATGCATTCGAAAACCCTCAAACGGATTCCAAAAGGAGCTCGAATATTAGCTGCAGAAGCTTTGTCATCCTG
>Ga0210040_10003036_pt1 | contig 23037 bp, 18 predicted proteins | sample CryGeyCG12114_NA_FD_185462 | JGI IMG/M metagenome (GOLD analysis project Ga0210040, IMG submission 185462) | Groundwater microbial communities from aquifer - Crystal Geyser CG19_WC_8/21/14_NA (SPAdes) (version 2) | ecosystem: Environmental > Aquatic > Deep subsurface > Groundwater | place: USA...
CCTCAAGGCGGCTCGGCAATGCTGCTGGTGGTGCCCGAATAGGGACCGCTGGAGCGGGCGAAGGGATTCGAACCCTCGACCCCAACCTTGGCAAGGTTGTGCTCTACCCCTGAGCTACGCCCGCTCTAGCGTCTGGCCGGACTTATCGGCCGGTTGAGGCGGCGCAGCTAGCAGGGGCGGGAAGGGCGTGCAAGCCCCGACGTGCCCAGCGGCCCCATGTACTACCGGCGTTGCGGAAGCCTACTGGTGAGTACAACTCGCAACGAGAGATGGCTGCCGCGTGAGCTGCCCGCCCCAAGAATGTAACCAGGAAAGCGCGCGACGTGCCTTCGTATTTCGGGGAACCAGTCGGAAAATCAGTCAGGGGTAACGCCGGGGTAACATGCTGGAGGGTCTAGGGAAGTGGCAAGCCACGGATTAAGAGTGCAACGCTCCAACTTTTGAGGCTTTTGAGCTTCTCCACACACCCACATCCGCTCGCGGTCCACGGCCCGGGACACGAGCACGTCACACCTGAGACGCCAGGCGAACTTAGAAATGTTTGACGCGCTGCCGCGTCGTCCTATCACGGTGCCTGCAGGCGGCTGGCCCAGCCGGTGTGGCGCGGGACGGCCTTTGACCCGGCGCTTGGCTACGCCTCCCTCAGGCCGCGGCGCCAGCGCCGTTCGGGGGATCAGTCGGAACCGACACTTTGCACCGGGTTGCCCGCCGCTCGAAATCTCGCGCGCGCCGGGTGTCTGGGAGCGGGTCCGCGCCAATGGCGCTCGACCATGCGGCGTGCGTTGCGGGATTGCCGCGACCTGCCGCTTCCATCGCCGTCACCAGCGAGGCGGCGAAGTATCGGACAACGAACGCGTCATATTCACAGTCCACAACCCGCCGCGTCGATCCTGTATCCAGCAGGATCGCGTCAAGCCCGGAGTCAAGAAGGTTATCGTACTCCACCGGTACGCGCTCGGGATCGTTGCGCATTGTCGATCCGAGGAAACGCAGGGCCGTTGCCATCACGGGCTCTCGTCGCATTGCGACTGCATGCACCACTTCCCGCCACAGCGTAGCGTCGACGGTAGCGCCGCCGGTCACCCCATCGCTGTATTGGTCGAGCAAAGCACCAAGCAAGCCGGCTTCGTCCCGCGGTTGCGCAAATACATCGCGAACTGCCTTCTCCGCCACTTGCGGGGGGATGAGGCCTAGCGCCGCGAGCGCCGGCATCGCCGGTTCCAGCCGGAGTGGATAGCGGGCAGCCGCGATCAAAGCTTTCAACGGACCTTCTGCCGTCGGTACGTCTAATGCTCGCTTCGACAAGGCGGCGGCGTGGCGAGCAGTCCCTTCCTCAAGTCCTGAAGGCCAGTCGTCGAACAGGTCTGGCACCATTGGCTTTGGCGGTTGGTCGGCGACGAAGGTTCGGAGCCGCTCGATCTCAGCGCAAAGGCGCTCCGCATCGAGCGCCACTCGCCCGTCCATCACAATCGCTGATCGACTGCCGTCCGATAATTCTTCGTCGCTCAGCGGCCTTTCGTCGAGAAGATCCGCGATCTTCTCGGCCGCCGCCCCATCCGGACCCAATGACGGGAATGTCAGAAAGGCGGTCGGTACGAACACCGTTCCCCCGGGCAAACCTAAATCTAAGTATGCGGGCGCCCACAATGCTGCGGCTAAGGCGGCATGGTGATGCTTGCCAATTAGACCTGCGCCCCACAACCAGCCAAGTCGCGCGGATGCCATTAATCGCGTGTCGACATTCTCAAGCGCAGCGATCGTCCGTTCGATGACCGGCTCCCATTCCGGCCCGGGCTCTTCGACAGTCAAGTTCAGGTCAACACCGCTCGCAAGGTCCAGCCGGTCGTGCGGAGAGCCCGTCTCGGCAGGCGGGATCGGTTCCGCGAACAGCGCGAGTAGCATCGCATCGCGATCGATCGGTCTCGCCGCCTCCAGACTTCGCTTAACGAGGTGCGGTATGGTGTCACCTAAGCTAATTAGGCGAGACAGCCGCGGCTTCCGGTGTAGGTCGAGCGCGACCGTGAGCAACGCCGGCGCACATGCAGGTACGCGAAGAACGATCCGCGAGCCGATCTCGCAGACTGATTTCAACCGCTCAATCCAAAACCTAGGATCATCGGCATCGCCCTCAGCTCGCCTCGCAGCGACCGCCGTCAGTCGGAACGTTCGGTCGAGCAGGCGCTGCGCTTCTGCTTCACTGATCCCCGCGACCGCACCGCGGGTCAGCAGCAGGTCAATGTCCTCGCCTGTTCCCCCCGGCAGAACGTGCAGCAACGCGTCAATCGCCCGGGTCGGAGCGATATCCATGAGCCAGCCGGCCGCACCGGTCAGGATTTGACCGGCCACGCCGGCGTTGCCAAGCCGGATTGGAAGCCCGCTTTCCTCTTGAAAGCGGAGTGCCTGAAAAGCCAATAGCCGCTCCGCGCGCGGATCAGACCCGCCCAGCCGCACCGTCCGGGTCGCCGAACCGAGGTCGAACTTACGAATGAATTCCTCGGGCTGCCGGAGCGGCGGCGGCAGTTGCGCGAGTTGCTCGACTAGTGCGAAGAAGTCGGCGCGGGCGGAGCATCCGCGCGCCTGCAGTGCCTCCTGCCGCAATTCGAACCGGTCTCGCACCGGCTTGTTTTCAACCCACTTGCCGAAGTCCGCCTGCAACGCCGACGTTCGGAACAGCATAGCGAAGCTCTCGCGCGACCAGGATGCGATGTCCTTCCGCCCGCGCAACGCCTGGTCTCGGATCGCGATCAAAGTCTGCGCCGAAAGCTCGGATGCGTCCGCGTCGAAACCAAGGTCGGCCAGTAGCGCGGCCTTGCGCAGCGACCAGAACGTATCGCCGGCAACCGTCCAATGCCGAACAAGCGCTTCAAGCCCGTCAAAGTCGAGTTCGGCGCGCCGCTCAAGGCAGCGCTCGTAACGCAAGCGATCGCGCATGTCTGGCTCATCGTCCAGCCGGGAAGTGAGCCAGTCCACCCAACGCGCGAACAGCTCGGGATCGTTCTCTTCGCGTGCATGGCGTATGAGCGCGAGCGCCAAGCCTCGGAACTGGCTGGCCGCTTCGGGTGAAAGCGATGCATAACGCGGTTGCAGAGCGTCGAGCAGCGCGACGATCTTGTCATCAACCGTTAGCACTAGCGGGATGAGGGCGGTCTCAAGCTGCCAGTTCAGTTCGTAGAGCGCCTTAAGGCGCTCAAGCTCCGGGAGATCGTCAAGCCCCCAAACGATGTCGCGTAGATGGCGGTTGATGCGAGCCCACACCGATTTGCTCGTTGCGAGAGGTGGGACGATCCATCCTGGATAGACCATACGGTTCTGCCGCCAATGCGCCACCAACCGGCTCAGCGTCTCAATTGCCGGTGATTGCCCGCTGGGCTCGGGATCGGGAAGCGGCGCGCGCGGATCGATTGTCGGCGCTACGAACTCCAAGGGTGGCACGAAACCCGCCGCCGGCCGTGGCCATCGTTGTTGCGGGTATGGTTCGGCCGCGCGCAATCGTTCCAAAAACCATTGATGCGCGTTTCCGATCCGCCGACTTTCCGGCCAGCTCGTCGTCTTCGAAAGCTGCATTAAGTCGATCGGCTGGATCCTGCGCGCCTCGAGCATCTTGCGCTTAGGCGCGGTGAGATCGAGCATTCCGACCAGGTAAATGAGCGGTGCCCTCGCTCCCAAGCGATCGCGCACCCATCCCGACCAAAAAAGGAAATTAGGATCATCGCCGGAGAAGCCCAGGAGCACCAGCGTGTTCTCCATCGCGAGCTGCTGCGCGAGGTTGACGAACGCGCCGGCGCGGGCTGGGTAAGTGCGGAAATCTTCTTCAGTGAATACGAACGGCAGATTCGACGGGAAGCTGCCGTGCAACTTAACGATCCGCGGAGACCGCGCTGCGGGTATCTCCTCGATTGTCCGCACAACGTCATAGACTTGTTCCTCTGCACCTTCCGCCGCACGTTCGAGAAGGGTGTCCCAATTGGTCGTCATGATGTCGGCCCACGGCAGTTCGACCAGCATGCGATGGAGCTTGCCCGGTGCGAACTGCTGATCAGGAACGTGCTGCAGGACGAGTTTGTCGAGCGCGTCGCGGCCAAACTGGGCCTCAAACTCCTCCGCTACACGCAGATAGGCGCTCGTCGCGCCGATCTGCCGCATCAGCCATTCCCGCGGACCAGGCCGCTCCCCGGCACCGTGCTGCGCTGCCGCGGGATAAAGCTGCTCCACCATCGTCGCATAGATGTCGTTCCAGCCCGGCATCGTGCCGCCCGACGGACGCTTCGGTACAGCATTCCGACTGAACCCGGCGCCGACTAGCAGCGCCGCGGTCCCGCTCGGCTCGCGCGACCACAAGGCGGCCGCGATCCGTTCGATATGGGGGTCGTCCGGAAAGCTGCAGTGGGTCACGCGTGAGTCCTTCGAGATCGATCAGCATCCAATTAGCAGCTTTTCTCAGCCCGCGGGGAGCCGTGCCGAGTATCTCGGCCACCTCGTCAAGCATACCGTCGCTCGCCTCCCAAGCATGCGCGATGGTCCGGGCGCTAAAGCCTGTAGCCCACTGCTTGTCTGTCTGGGCTAGCAAACGCTGCCAGGAGGACCCTCGGAGGGGATTAGGACCTGGTCACCTAGTTTACTTCTTCTGGGACCAAGGCCCACACCCTGTGCAGCCGAAGTTCCGTCCTTAATTCCTCGGGAAGATGTTCATAGACCGAGAAAAGCGCGTCGAGGATTTCCTCACGGCCCCAAAGCCTTACCCGAAAGTACAGTTCATTCACCCGCTGGCGCACAGGTCCAGTGAACCCCGACCAAGAGACTAGCAGCCCGTGCTCAGCATGCGTGTCGTGCACGCAACCCAGGAGACCCTGCAGTGTTGGTTGATCAGCGACCAAGTCGCCGGACTTTACCTGCACGACGAGGCGGGGTCCCCCGAAGCCAAGCGCGCCTTGACCCGCAGCGATATCAATGCCGCGGTCAGCGCCTGGCGGTGAGACCCGCACTTGATAACCCTGCGCACGCAATATTGCCGCAATCAACTGCGTGAAGGAATGACCGGCAAAGTTCGAAGCGATGTGGCGCTCAATCTGGTCACGAGCGACCTGACCTAAGTCGCTCGGCGCGTCACCTGCCTCAACATTCTCGCTCACAACCGCGCTCGACGGCGCAGGGTCAACGCTCCCCTTCAAACTGGGGTTTTGCCCCGGATCGCTCGCCGATGCCGCTAAGGTGGCAAATCGTTGCGCAGCTTGATTTCGGCTGATCTCACAGACCGTTTGTGTCGCACCAAGGCTATAAAGGAGATCCTGCTTTACGGCAGCCCGAGGAAGATCGGTCCTCAGCCACTCGACGCCCCTCGCCGGGTGACTCTCAGAAGTATGGCGGAAGCCGCCTTTCAGCCGGCCGATCGCGAGCTGCGATGTGGTCTTCAAGGGCACAACCACTAGATCGCCATCTGCCATCGCACGCACAAACTGATTAAGCTGAACTGCCCAGTTAAGGAGGGTTCCCGGTTTTTGGTCCGGGTCCGCCTCCGTCAGCTTGGCCAGGATGTCGTCTCTCCCGGCGGCTGCACTGATGTCGCCGAGAGTCCAGCCGGTCACCAGCTCGCCATGCGCTAAGGCATGAGCCTCAAACTCGCCGAACTTGCCGAGCCTAACCAACCAAACGCGGCCCATACCAATCCCCTGATAGTAGCAGTTGACGGTAGCGAGCAGCTCATCACTTGCAAATGCAGCCGCGCAGGCCTTAACCTTGCCCTGTTCCCGCAACACTCGGGAGCAGGGCGTGGAAACCCTGTGTCAGTGCACCTCGGTACTCTTCGGAGGCCGGGTGGCATGCGCGCATGTCCAGCCGGCTTGCCGGTAAAGGCGCATGCGCGCTGTGCACTGCCAGTGTTTCCAACATCCGGCTTGAGGCCGCGCCCTGATCAACAACGAGGGCGCGGCGGAATGGCGCCGCCTAACAGGAGCGCGGATGTGATTAGATGCAAACGCCGGAACTCACTGTTCTTGGCTGCGAGCGCGGTGTTGATGATCCCCGCTTCCAGTTGCTCATCCGAGCCCGAAGCAGCAGCAAGAGACGTCGCATGGTCCATCAGACGACTGGCGAATAAGAAGGGTTACTCAGTTGAAGGCAGTGCTACTTACGTTCTGGGCGTCGGCGGATGGTATCAACCCTCCGTCACGCTGCTCGACGACAAGGGCTGCAGCATAACGGCCGAGCTCAATGCCAGTCACGTTGTGGACACCGACGCGCGAGGTGACCTCTCCGCAAGGTTCGCCGGCGTGGTGCCCGTCACTCGACCAGTCGCTACAGCTCAGCTCCAAATTACCCACAAAGATGCACCGATGGGCAGCCTCGACCCTAGGACCATCAGCCGAACTAGCTTGTACAATCAGACTAGCGTCGTGGACCCGAAGGTGCATCCGCCCGAAAATGCAGCCAATCCGTGCAGCAAATCTCGTCGTGAGTTGCGAAACGAGCGTCAGGCGCGCCTACGCAACAAGGCCGTCACTGACCCGGACGGGGCGGACGCCGAGGCGATCTCCGGCATGTCACGTGAGGAAGTTGTCGCCACGGCTATCAACTCAGCTGGCTTCCTGTGCGCTCGAATCACCAGCATGTACCCGAGCGGCGGGGCCATAATCGTGAATTGCGTCGAGTACCGCAACGGCAGCGGGCGAGCGAAGTACCGGGTTGATGCAAGTGCCGGAACAGTGCGTCCATTGAGCTAGTCGCAACCGGCGCTGCCGCAACGCGACTGCTGATCTTCGATCGATCGAGAATCGAGAACTTGGCTGCAGTCACCGAGGCTCCGTCCCGCCCCCGGGGGGTATACCCCCCTTGGGTCCCCTGCCTCGGTCTGCCGCATTCCTCCGCGGCTCAGGACCGACATCACTTTTCATTCTCCAGATCGCAGGCATCGAGTCGGTTCCAAGAACCGATACTGGAGCTCATCATGGCGCATACTTCGCCCACCCCGACAGCAGGAACCCTGAGCGTTCGACCAGGCGTCAGCCGCAGCTTGCTCGCCAAGAAGGCAAGAGAGAGGCTGAAGCGTGAAGTCGGAGGCGAGCCGATTGAGGGAGCGTTCCCAGCCGCTTCGACACCGGCCGACGTTGACGCGCGCTCGCCCGAAACGCGGGAAGCAGAGACACCGCCTGCTGAAGGCTTCGTAGAGGCCGCTGGAGCGCCTGCACGGGGCGAGGTGGGCACGGGCGCAAGCCAGCATGCCGCGATGCCTGGTGAGGCTCTCAGGAGCCCTGGAGCGGGCAATGCACAAGGCAGTAGTATTGCCGCGCCACAGCTGGGTCGCGACACGCGCCTGCTTACCATTGGCGGCATCAAGCCGAATGCCGGAACCGTCTTCGCCATCATCGCTGGCATTGTTGAGGAGCGAGGGCAGCTTTCGCGGTCCGAGCTCCTAGCTGCGATGGCGGCAGCCAGCTTCCCAAAAGCAAAGGCTCGGCCCGACAGCAAGGCCTGGTGCCAAGGCTACATAGCCGGCGCCGTTCGTAGCGGCTTCATCAAGCAGGCTGAGCTAACTGATGGTGGCGTCAGTGTAGCCTTGGCCTGCAACGGCCAGGCCTGAGCGATGCAGGTCATCTCCTACCTCCGAGTGTCGACTGCCCGCCAAGGTGCCTCAGGGCTCGGGCTAGAAGCTCAACGTGCTGCTGTTGCCGCATTTACCGCGGCCGGCGGGCACGGGCTCACAGCCGAGTTCGTCGAGGTGGAGTCCGGCGTTAAGGCTGCCCGGCCGCAATTAGAGGCAGCTTTGACAACTTGCCGCCTGCACCGAGCAACCCTGGTCATCGCCAAGCTGGACCGGCTTGCCCGGAACGTCAGCTTCATCGCCAATCTGATGGACGGTGGGGTCGAGTTCGTGGCGTGCGATATGCCCCATGCGAACAGGCTAACACTTCACCTGCTTGCGGCTATCGCCGAGCACGAGCGTGAGATGATCAGCCAACGAACTAAGGCTGCGTTGCAGGCTGCAAAGGCGCGGGGTGTGCGGCTGGGCAACCCGAATGGTGCAGCGGCCCTGCTGAGCGGCTGTAGCGCTGCCGCAGAGGCAAGCGCGGCGGCAAGGCAAGCCAAGGCGGAAGGTCACGCAGCCCAGGTTATGCCGTTTCTTATCATGCTCTTTGCGGAGGGCCTGAGCTATCAGGCAGCCGCCAGAACTCTAAACAGCCGAGGGGTGCCGTCGTCGAGTGGGGGAACGTGGCATCCTGAGCAGGTTCGGCGAGCGCGACGACGGCTTACGGCGCAGGATGCCGCGATCGCCGGCAACGGCTAAGGCGATGAAAGAAAAACCCGCTTTTGACCTATCCCGAACATTAGCTCACCGGCTGCTTAGCGCCGTGGTCGGACGCTCACGGTCCTCCGGCCGTCGCCCGCAAGCAACCGCAGGTCTCAAACCAGCTTCACATAAGACCAGCTATTGGGGGGGCCGCCGCCGCGGAGATCGCTTGCTGCGGGGCCTATAAGGCGTCAGGCTAGCATTGATGAACTCGCTTTACGCCCGTCTGTTTCGCTATCGGGGTCGTCCAAACCGCGAGCCACTCGAGGATTTCCTTTCCGAAGCTTTCGCCGATCTCCTCGGCCGGATGCCCCCCGAGGACGTGGTCGGCTTTCTTGATCATGCTTTCGAGGGCTCCGGAGCCGCGCGCGTGACGGCTGGATTCGCGCGAAGTGTTCTCGAATTACGAACTCAGGAAGTCATTCCTGGCGGAATCATGGATGTCGTTCTCTTCGCCGATGGAACGCCACGCCTCGTCATTGAGAACAAAACGTGGAGTGGATTTCAGGATCACAGCAGTGATGAAGAGGAGGCCAACCAGCTTCATACTTACGGCCGGTGGCTTAAGCAGCAATGCCCAACAGGCACGCCGTGCGGTATCCTGCTCATTACCGGCACGACTTCGTCGCCGCCCGATTTTCATGGAGAAGGCACTTATGCGGTCAGCGCTCGTGCTCAGATTACCTGGGCCGGCGTGGGGCGGTGGCTTGGCGCCAGGCTGTCGGCGGACGAAGGCAGCGCCTCAACGTGGTGCGATCTTGCCGCCGACCTCGTTCACTTCATCAGGGAGAAGAAATTGAGCAGCGAAATTTTCGTGGCCTCGGATGTGTCGGCCGTCGACCTTGTGCTTCCTACAATGGATAGATGGGCCGCAACGTTCGACAATATCTGGCAGGGCGGTTTGCCGGTGTGGTCGGATTTTCTGAATCCGCGAGTGTCGGACCTCCTGTTCAGGACTGAAGCTGGGATGCTATGGCACTGGCGTTACAGCCAAGTCCCGGCCGCCACGAAGACATACGTCGGTCTTGGCCTGAGGTTTCCCGAACAGTCGCAGTGGTATGAAGGTTTGAGTCTTCCCTCACGCCCGCACTTCATCTTCATTCTTGCCTCGGACAAAGGCAGCCTTGAGGGTGCAACTGAACTTCCGTCCGGTTGGATCTATGACGAGGAGGATGGCCAATTCCTGCTGGCGCGCGAAGTAGACAGCTTCGGGGATCGTCCTGACCGCCGGGTTGACCAGCTGCAGGAATGGGCCAGAACCGCGATGAAGGAGGCGGGTTCAATCCTCAAGAAATGCAGGGTAGTCTAGCCGGGATAATGGCAAGCACGGACAAGAGGCCAGTCGAGAGCGTCCGGTCGCCGGGCAAACGGCGACGTCGGGCCAACGGATGCGCAAGACCCGCGCGAACAGACCACGACGAATACAGGCGCGCGCTGCGGCCTGCCTGAGGCGACTGCAGACACAATCGGTATCATCTCGATTGTTGGCGCTCCCGCGCATTTGAGACTGCGTCACTGTACTTGATCTGTCGGATCGAGCGAAGACTGCGCGTGTCGGGCGACACCGTCATGGGTCGGTCGCTGTCGTACCTACCTAACGAAACGAAAGTCCGGAAATGCGGTCCGGCGCTCGGAAGCGGAGCGTCGGCACGGCCACATCCAAACGGTTGGGCGACCTTGACCCACCCCTTGATCGGCATAGTTACTTTCTATGCCCTCTGAGACGTTTGAGCAGCTCGCCCTCCTTGCCGCCAATTACCGCGACCGTGGTTGGACGCTGAAATGGTGGTCGCTCCCAAGCCATTGGCTTGGCGACCTTCTGGAGGAAGGTGGCCTGACCTACAATGAGAAGCAATCTGCGCCACAGTTAGCGGGCTTGCCGGTCTATACGCAGCTTGATGACGACGCCGTGCTATACGGTTGCAAACCCGACGGACTGGGCGAGTGCGGCATCTCAGCCAAGACCGGCGAAGTCATCTGACCCTCCAAAATTTGCGCAGGCCGATGCATCCTCCGCTACGGTGGGCGTCTGCTCAGGTCGTCAACTTGCCCAAAGCGGACGGCCTGCTAGCGGCCACAAGCCGCCGCTCCGCCTCAACCCGGGGTGGCATTACAGTCGAGTACTTTTGCGACGAATTCCGCTCCCAGGCGCAGACCGACAGGGTCAACGCTGTGACCAAGCCCTGGCGAGACATGCGCGGCGACGTTCACTCCCACTCGACGCAGCGCGCGTTCGGCAGCGTGCAGCGCCGATACGGGCACAACGGGATCAGCTGAGCCATGTATCAGGAGCACGGGGGGCTTCGTGATCTTCTGGTGGCCGAGATCGGCAGCGCCGGTCAGCATCCCGGAATAGCCGAGAATGCCCGCGACCTGTGCCTTGCGCCGTAAGCCGACTTGGAGCGCCATCATCGTGCCTTGGCTAAACCCGACAAGTGCCAGATTAGCATCTTTTAAGCGGTACTGAGTGAGCTTGCGGTCAATGAAGGCGTCAATGGCTGGCGCAGCGCTGTTTGCGCCCGCTGTCAAGGCAAGAGGTGTGAACCCCGTAAGCGGCCACCACTGGTGGCCGGCTCCTAAGCCACCTCGCTGAGGCGCATTGGGCGCAAGAAACAGCGCTTCAGGCAGTGCATGCTGCCAATAGGGCGCCAGCGAGATGAGGTCCGCGCCATTCGAACCGTAGCCATGCAGCAGAAGGACGATTTGTTTCGGGCGACCGCCTGACAAAGGCTGCAGGCTCGAGCCATTCACAATCTTGGTCAATGCGAGTTCTCGATCATGGTAAGCTGATCAGAACGTAAGCGCGTTGACGCTGTTGCATCCACTCCGAACATCTGTCGAATGCAGCCTGCCCGTGGCGGTCTGACCGCCCCTTCAAGGTTGAACCCCTCCAAGCCTGGCGTACATCGTGACAGAGGGCACTAAAGTTGGCGCCGGAGCCTGACACATCAACCCTAATCACCGTTAAGGCTTGTGTGTCGCTGACCCCGGTATCAACCGGCAATCGGCGGACCTGGGTCGACATGTGTTGTTGTGCAAAACATTCGGCCCGCTTCTTGGTAGCGTAAGCTGACCTTCTATCAGCCGGGGAGACTATCCTCAGCCAAATCCAGGTTCGCAGAAATCGTGTGCGCAGGCGGACAGGCCGACGAAAACCAGAGCCGCTAGAAGAGCGTCTTGCTTTCGCAGGTTGCGCCTAACAACGGCGTCACTTCCTGGGTGTCGAATGTTGGGATACGTGTTGGCAAAAGTATAGGCTCGGTCGAAGATATTAGCGAAGTCGTTGCTAGGAAATTGGTTGCTGTTCCTCATCCGCGTCAATGCTCGGCTGAATTCGTTTTCCTGGCCTCCTGACGCTGACACCAGCATGTTTTCCGCGAGCAGCGAAGCGGTGCGTATTGCTTCCTTGGCGTTGATCTGGCTCCACTCCAAAGATTGTCGAGCCCAGGCGTTTTCAAAACCGGTAAGCGCTTCTCGTAATAGCGGACTGACAGATGTCCTCGCCAGCAGACTGCGATAAAGATCATCGATTTCGCCGTGGAGCAACGGCACCAGGCGCAGTGGCACAGCATCGATGCGGTAGGGCAGGGCGTGGCGCTTTATGAACTGCTCAAGCCGTAAGCGGTAGGCCGTCTCCAGATCTGGGCTGCCGTATTCTTCCAGCGCGAGGGCAATGTCGGCCATGAGGACTGCGATGGCGCGACCAGTGATAAAGAACTCGGGTTTTATCCGGCGCAGCGCCGTCCGCGCGTCTGCAACGCTGTCGAGGTAGGTCGCGGCGTCCGCCCGCAGACCATCAAGCACCGGGTACTGACCTGCAGCGACAAAGATTGGGGCCATGCCGCGCGGGCGGACGAGCACGGCGCGAACAACCTCTACTGGAAGGTCGGGGTGAGCTGTTGCAAAGTGCGCGAATAATGGCCGCCAAAGCTCAGCGCTTGTGTACCGCCATGCGGCTTGCAGCCGATCCGCGGTCATCCGAACACCTCTGCTAACAAAGCAGCGGCCATCTCTTCGGCCTTACCCGCAGCGGCGTCGAGCTGGGTGGCAATCCCCTCAAGGCGGCCGGTCCGTTCGGCAAATGCCCTCTGCAAAGAGAGGGGTGGCATCCAAACAGAAATGCTCTTCAAAAAGCGATAGTGACGGCTGTATCCAGCATCAGGCAAACCATGCAGTTCAAAATATTGCCGGAGAAAAGATGCGTCAAAATCTCCGCTAGGACTAAACAGCCGCACCCCATCGGCTCCTCTAGCAAAGCGGCCGTGCGCAAGACGAAAGACGCGAGTGTGGTCTCCGAAAAGGATCAAGGGTGCTTCAGCTAGGTAAGTCTGGGAGCTTTCGTTTGTATATCCCGCAATCGCAGTCTGCCCCTGATCATAAACCGGGAAAGCACCGTTCTGCAGATAGTTCCGCTTCATCGTTTTCGGAACAAAGCGAGTCACGTCTTCAACGGCTTGCTCAAAACTGATCGATGGCCAGCCCTTCGGGTTATTACCCGGATCGCCAAATGTGCTTAGAAAAAGCGTCGGAATGATAGATCTCGCCTCCGCACGCACAGCGTTGGCGCGCCGCTTGATCAGTGCCGCCCGATTCAAGAGTCCAATAAGTCGTCGCTGGTCGCTGACGGATGGCAGAGGAAACTGCAATCTTTCAAGAAAGCCGCTGGCTACGCTGTGAACCGTTGCGCCTTTTTTGACGCCCGATTGGAGTATGTAAGCTTCTTTGTTCTTCAAAACCCAGAACAGGAATCGGGGGAGGAGTAAACTGCTTTTTGGTGTTAGCGCCTTGATGTCTTGGTTGAACGACATCTCTCTTGCTAACGTCGCAACCGGGAATGAATGCGTCAGAATTCCGGAGCGCACCACGGCAAGCACCGAATCTGGGCCGACAGTTCTTGCTGCGCTCCGCGCGACTGCGGCTCGCGTGACTTTGTCTTCAGTATCAAGTAGATGGTCGCACTTCATGTCCTTCGGCGAGACCCAAGGGATATCGCCTTTCCAGAATGAAGCGTCCGCTTTACTGGGCGTCCCCCCACTAGAGAACGTCGCAACCTCGGCTAGTCTGACAACCGATCGCTTGTTCAAGCGACCGGAACCGTGAGTTCAGCTGTTAGCGCCTCGATGTCGCCAAGGATTGCCGCTGTTGCGTTCCGTAGCTCCGCGAGCATTGCGCGCGGATCGCGATGACCCGTCGAATGGCGACTTTGCGGCCGGTAATGTGATGCAGACAAATTCCAGTCCTGCGCCTCGACGGTTGCCGCATCCGCAAACCACCAATTTTCGGTCCAGGGCTGTTCCTCAGTCCGAGCTAGCCAGTCAGCAATTCTGTCGTCGCGGCTTTTGAAGGCGGCAGCAAGGCCGGGCAGATCGTCAGCCTCGATCGGCTGTTCGTGATTGGCGTCCAGTTTGAAGCCGTCATTGCCGGCATGGAGGAACATGACTCTTTCCGTGCGACCTCCACTGGTGAACACCAGCACACTTGTCTTCACTCCCGAATAGGGCTGGAACACGCCGCCAGGTAGGGAGAGCACCGCCTCCACCCGATTGTTCTGCATCAGTATCCGGCGCAGTTCCTTATGCGCGCCAGTCGAGCCGAACAGCACGCCCTCCGGTACCACCACCCCACAGCGCCCATCATCGCGCAAGTTGTCGATCATGTACTTCAGAAATAGCAGCTCGGTTGCCGTGCTGGTGCCAATGCGGACGTCGTCGACGATGCGGTCGCGGTCCAGCCGCCCGGAGAAGGGTGGGTTGGCTAGGATCACGTCATAGCCATCGAGCGGCAGGCCCTTCTCCGCCTTCATCTGGCGGTCAAAGCTGCTGGTGAGAACGTTACGCTTCAGGATGCGCACATCCGGTAAGCCGCGTAGCGCCAGGTTCATGCTGGCAAGGCTCACCATCTTTGGATCAACATCATTGCCATAGAAGGTAGCTGTTTGCAGTTTGCGCCACTGGCTATCCCGCAGCCGGTCGCCGTGCCCGCGTTCGAACGTCTTCCCTTCTAACTCGGCCAGATCGTGACCTTGCGGCGAAGAGTTCGCGAGCCGGATGTGTTCATAGGCCCCGACGAGGAACCCGGCGGTACCTGCCGCAGGGTCATAGACCGTCTCACCTATCTTGGGGTCGACCAGGTTGACGATCGCCCGGATGATGTGGCGCGGCGTACGGAATTGGCCCAGCTCGCCCGCCTGCTTGATCTGGCGCAGCACATGTTCGAACAGGTCGCCCTTGGTGTCCGGGTCCGCCTCCTCCAGCCGCAGCTCGTTCACCAGGGTGACGACCTGAGTCAACACGGTTGGCTCATCAATTGAGAGCCTCGCCGCACCCATAAAGCTGAGCCCAAATTCATCGCTCAAGGCGGCGAAGAAGGGGAACACTTCGTCGCGCACGAACGTAATCAGCTGTTCGCCGGCCATCGCGTTTGCCCAGGATGACCAGCGCATTCGATCGCGAGGGATATCCTTCACGTCGTCCGAGGGCGCATTGAGTGGATTACGGAGCGTCCAATCGCCCGTGAACAACGATGTATAGCCGCGCCCCATGGCCTTGGCCTGCCGAAGATTGGCGGCGTCGATCCCCTCTATCATGTAGAAAAAGAACAGATAGCTGAGCTGTTCAGCATTGGACAGCGGGTCGGGATAGCCACCGCCATAAAGATAATCGCGGATCTGATCGACCTTGCGACGCATATCGGGTGTGAATGGCATGGTCGGCCCTTAATTGTTCAATCTGTTGGGTGGGCCGTCGTCAAGGGCGTCAGCCTCTAATGAGCCAGTCCCGAAGACCGCCGCATTCAGGCTGGCAAGGACGCGTTCCAACCGATCGTCATCGCCGAAAACCGCACAAGCGCGCTCGAACCCGCCGTTCATCGACAACGGCGGCGCGTCGAAACGCCAGCTCTCGAAGCGCACAAGATCGGCGGCATTGGCCTTGATCTGCTCCTTAACGAGGTGCAGCAGCCGCAACTGATCGGTGTTGAAGGCGCTTCCGTCCAAGCCGGCACTCAGCCAAGCCTCGAACGCCCCGCCGAGAGCTTTAGCCTCCGCCTCATCCACATCCATGAAGGCACGGCCAGTTTCATCAACCGTGACCCAATCGCGGGTCCTCGGGTCGATCTCGTCGTGCACGTCAAGCATCAGCAGCCGTCGTGGACGACCGACCGGTGGCTTGCCTTCGCGCACGACAACTACGCCGCCTTCGCCCGGCGTCTCGTTGTCGTCATGGCGGAGGGTCACGCCTGTGAAGTCGAACATCGTGAATCGTTCCTTCCCTGGCGCTTGGCGGGTCCCGCGACCACGCATCTGCTGATACAGGGTGGAGCTGTGGGTGAACCGCGCCATGACCAGGTTGCGAACCTCTGGGCAGTCGAAGCCGGTGTCGAGCATGTTCACGCTGACAAGAATCTGCGGGAATTCCTCCTTCTTGAAGCGCTTGATCTTGGCTGGCCCATCCACGCTGTCGTCAGGCCCCATGCCAGAAATAACAAAGTCGGCGTACCGCGTGGTAGGGCTGGGCTTCTTGTCGGCAAACATGTCATCGAGCATGCGCGCCAGCGTTTCGGCATGACGCTTTGTGACAGCAAAAACGATGGTCTTGCCCCAGTCGGGTGCTCGGCGGGCGCCTTTGAGTCCGGTGTAGCCGTTCTCAAGCACGTCTCGAAATTCCCGCACCATCGCGCGGTTTCTCTCAGGGATCGTGAATTTCCGCTCAAGAGCCGATGGATCGACGATGATAGACTCTTGATCGGCAAACAAGCGCTCCAACTCCTCCCGCGTTGCCGCATCGAGAGCGGCCCAATCGATGTCGCCGCGGGCCACGGAGAAGCCTTCTGTTGCTGCAGTGCGCGCGGTCATGGCGCGATAAATCTCGTAGGGTACAAGATGGCCATCAGCGATAGCTTCACGCATGCCGTAGCTGTAAGTTGGTCGGCTCAGCTCGAAGAAGCGCAGCGTGTCCCGAATTGCGGCGCGGTCTTCTTCGTCGACTTCTGACGCATCCTGCATGACGCAGGGCGTTGCAGTGAGCCCGATCTTGATGCCGTCGAAATGATCTAGGGCGCGGCGCCACTTGCCGTATATACTGCGATGGCACTCGTCGATAACGATGAGATCGAAGTAGCCGGACGAGTAATTCTCATATTCGTTGACGAGCGTTTGCAACGTGACGATTGTAACCCGCTTTTCATCCTGGAACCGGCGGCCGGTACGCGGAACTCGATAGCAGGGCAGATGCGGCAGATGTTCGGCGAAGGCGTCTTCAGCCTGTATCGCGAGTGTGTTCCGATCAACAACGAACAGCGTACGCGTTACCCAATTCGCTTCAAAGAGGCGTTTGATTAAAGCTGCGGCCGTGCGGGTCTTTCCGGTGCCCGTGGCCATCTCGACCAGCAGCCTCCGACGACCGTTGACGATTTCTCGAGACAACGCCTCGATGCACGCGCTCTGATGCAGTCTGCCGCCGCCGCCGGCGATACGCCCGTCAATCGGAATGTTGAGCGGGCTTCGGCGAATGTCGCGAGCGGCTTTCCGCCGAACGAGATCGTCTTGGCTGAAGACGGTCTCAATCCTGCGAAAGTGTGCGTCCTGGCTCTTGTCGGTAAACCAGACTTCTTCACCATTCGACAGGAATATGAACGGCAGGTCGAGCAGGTCGGCGTAGCGCCGCCCTTGCGTCTCACCCGCGCTAAGGCTGACACCTGTGCTTTTAGCTTCGAGGACTGCCAGAGCACGGCCCTGACGATCGAAGAGGACGTAGTCCGCCCTTCCGCCATCATCGAGCGGATACTCGTAACGGACACTCACGCCATCCGTAAGGCGCCAATCAGCAGTTTTCAGAAGTTGATCGATCTTGATCCTGGCAAAGGCCTCGTTTGGCACTTCCTCACCGCCCCCCACGGCATCAGCGACTGTCCGACCAAACGGAGCAGACGCGGCCGCATCTAATCAAGTATGTGGCGCTGACACCATCAAAAAAGGTGGTTCAGAAGCTTAGGCTCGCTGCTCTAAGGCGCTCTATATGCTGTTGTTCGGCGTGTCAGGAGCAACCGCTTCCACTGCCTTAAGCAGGTCAGTCCAGCGGGTACCCTTGGGGCTGGCTTCCAGCACCTGCATAGCACGCTCGTGAATCTGCTGACGGTTCAGTTTGAACGCGAGCCCTTCACCTTGTTGCACCACGTTAGCCGCGCAGGCGAGGCAAATCACCGTCGCATCCTTAGAGCTCTCGACGTGCGTTCGTTTGCTGCAGAGGAATCTGCGTACAACCGGAGCCTGGGATCGAAGATCTCCATCAAGCTGACTTCAGGCGTCTAAACTGAGGTCAAGCGGGCGCAGCGCTCACCGACAATCTGTATCGACGTGCGCTACGCTATAACGTTAGATTGCCGCCGCTAGAGCCAATTGCATACCCACAACTTGCTTCTCGCCTGTCTGAGTATTGCTCCGGTGCTAACGTAACAACGTACCGGTAACGGGTTGTGCCTACTCGCCGAGTGAGAAACCGGTCACCGCAGTGAACAATCTTCGAGCTTCATCTAGCGGCGGAAATGGGTAGCACCTGACCTTACGCCGGGTATCCACTTCGTCTTTGCTCCTGGGCTTGCTTTCAAACCCGGCGGGCATGAAGCGGGCAAGCTTGTTCTTCAAGCGCTGATCATCTCCGCGATGACCGTGGCGTTTGGCGAAGGCCGAGTAGTCCGCGAGCACATGGGAGACGGGTACCCAGACAGTCTTATCGTCACTCCAATAGTATGCTGGAGTGTCCGCTTCGCCAGACAGGATGTCGATCCCGTCCTCCAATCGTGAGTGATACCACGCTGTCACTGGATCGTTCGAGAGATTGAACAGCTTCTGCCGCTTGAGGGCTTCCGTGACGGGAATCGCTTCCGGATTCCAGCTCGATATATCTCGGCTCAGCAGCTCGCCTAGCATAGCCTCGTAGCCGCCGGTCTCCATCTGCTCGACCATCTCGCCGAAGTACCGTCGCCGCCCATCGGGATCGTCGCCGAAGGGACTGAGCACCTCGAACACGGCGTACCGGCGGTCGAACCCATCAGCGCGCACAACCTGGTCGTTGTTAGAGGTCATGATGATCCGAAGATGGTTCGGTGCACTCCACGCGCTGAAGAACTTGTCTTCGAGCCGGAGAGTGTGAGTCGTGATTAGGTCCTTCAAGGTACCGTCCGCTGCCCTATTTTGTGGGGCGAACGCCTCTTCAACACCCAGCAGCAAGGTATCTTCAAGGTGTGCATTGAACCTGCCCACAATATCTTCGCTGATTGCGGTCACCCAGGTGTGACTTCCGAAGAGATGGCCATAGAGCACGATCAGAATGCTCTTGCCTGCTCCTTTTGCACCCTGGAGTACCAATGCCGTCCCGGTGCGTTGGTCCAGCCGCTGAACGCCGAAAGCCAACCAGTTGAGGATGTAATCGTAAGCGACTTGGTCGCCCCGCGCCACGTTGTCGAAGAGGTGCTGTTTTAGCCGAGACCATCCGCCCGGATTGTCCACCGGGTCCACGGCAAAGCCGTTCCACGTGTTCAACTCTCGGGGGCCGAGCTTTTGGCCAGGTGCGAAGTAGATCGCTTCGTACTGCCGCCGAGCACCGGACTCGAACCATAGCTTGCCCAGTGGCATGCTCCGGCGCCTTGAAGGTTTGTCACCTTCCTCGGCTGGCAACGGCACCTTCCAAACAATCTTCTCGGTAAAGTCAGATTTTCTAAGGAACGTGAGAGTGAACCTCCTGAAACGTGGATCGTAACGTTCCCACATGACCACTGTTTTGGAGCCGCGGGTGACGACGGCGTGATCTTCGTTCAATTCTTCAATGGCAGCCGCGACATAGGCTTCAGCGTCAACCTCGTAGTTCTTGCCAACATCTCGTGGCAGGTCGCGCGCCTTCCGCATCAACGACGCTAGAGAGCCTGCCGCGAAGTACCCGTCTTCGGTAGCAAACTTATCCCACATCTGGGCTGGCTCGTTGGTCTTGTACTTCTCGGCGCTGCCTCGAGACCAATCATCGAATATTTTGAAACCGTCCTTGCCAAAGGCAAGATAGAGGGACCTGCCAATGGCGTACCACTCCCTTCCTCCCATGCTGGGGTCGAGCTCAGCTAAGGCATGAGCTACCGCCGTCTTGTCCACAGCTGAGTGGCCCGGTTTGTGCCCTAGGAGCCGCTTTCTCCCGGTGCCCGGAACCGCCTTGTCCAGTAGCTTTCGTACATCCGCTGGTGCGAGAACCCGCGCCGTCTCCAGGAGCCGGCGAATCGGAAACGCTTCCCGATGCTCCTCCGGCACATCATCAGCCAAATCCCACTTCTCGCCAAACTCTCGCGGAACGTCGACGATTCGGACGGACGAGGCGCCCGCTGCGTGTGCGTGGGCCGCAAACAGCCGCATTGCGGCTCGACCTGCCAAGTCGTTATCAGGCCACAAGATTAAGTCACGACCAGCTAGAGCCAGCATTTCTGCATGAGGAACGTTGCTCGCTCCTGACATCCACGTGATCGAAACGTAATCCGGGAACAATCGTGCTGCCTCGTCCGCAGCCTTTTCCCCTTCCGTGACCAGCACGGTCTTTTCAGGATTTCTTGCAAGGCGATCGAGACCGTACAGGGGGCGGGGCTTATCTACTGCGGTTGTCCAGAGTACGTGACCCGTGGCGGAGCGGCCGCAGTAGCGCACGGGGCGGATCTGCTTGGGCTCGCTGGCGTGATCGAACCTTATAACAACTTGGATCACGTCGCCGTTGGCTGAACGGTACTCGTAGTACGTGGGCCTAAACGCAGCTGAAAGCAGTGCTTCGATCTTCTTTTTGGAGGATCCTGTGAGAGCGCGAATTACCGCTCCCCCTCTCAGGCCGGGAGGAAAGGGTACGATGGCTCCATTGGCATGGCTCCCGGTCCTGCGACCTTCTTCCACCCGCTGTTCTATGGTCGAGGAGCTCGTCTCGTTCGGCTCCGGTGCATTGTCTTGGGACACGACTTTTCTCCGCCGCTGGCGCAATCGCCGCGGTTCAGGTGCTGAGAAGATAGTTGAGCGTTGTTCGAGGCTGCCGCTTACGCGACGAACTCAGGAAGGGGGTGCTGGGCCTCCGGCACTGTCCTCTCGCTGATTAAGCCAGCGGGCCACGGAGCTTCGGCGCCACCCGATCCTGGCAGGCCCCAGGCGGATCGGCGCCGGAAAGGCGCCTGCTCTCACCATGCGGTATATCTGAGATCGGCTGTATAAGACCGTCGCTGTCACCTCCTTGAGGGTCAGCACCGGGTCGATCGGACCGAGTTGGGTGGTTTGCATTTCAGAGCCCTTCGCTTTGGAGGGCCTGGTAACTACACGCAGAACCGAAGCAGTCCACAAGAGCATTCGCAACAGACAAGGCCGGTGTGCGGTCCTAATTGTTGCGGCAAGGAGGATTAGCTAGCCGTACGGGTTCGGCGAAGGTCAGAGTCGAGCCCCACCCAAGCACTATTCAACCGGGTCAGATCGAAATCGATCTTTGAAGCGGCCAACACGTCCACCACGAACGACTCGGCTGGTCCCGTTAATTGCCCAGTTCTGCCGCCGACAGTTTCCCGAAAATGGCCCTCGGCGAGGTCCTTCCTCTTCCAGTCTCTTCCTAACTGGAGCCAATATCGACGACATGCGATCAAAGCTGAACGCAAAACAGGATCAGGGACGGGCCCTGAGGCGATGCGTTTGCGGACGGGAAGTTCCGCCAACTCGTGCAGCACATCCAACCGGTTCGCCCACTCCTCTCCGGAGATCGTAAGTGCTCGGAGGGCGTGAAGCTCTGGTGGAAGGTCAAGCGCAGTAGGGCCCACGAGCGGTATCTCAAAAACCTGACTCAACATGATCGATGACCAGGGCCGTAATCCATCGTGCCCTTCGACCCTGATGACTGCATCAAGCTCAGCCAAGGAAGCATGCAGGTCCATCACCGCGCCGATCGCGCTTGCCGCATGCGTCCGGATAGCACGCGCAGCCGCCGCTACCTGCTGGCGCTGTCCTGTCGCAGCATCACCCGAGGGCAGCCCCTGGTCCCTGATTGTGAGACCTTCGAGAGTCTCAAGCAGGATGGCTAGATCTTCGTTAATGGGAAGGCCGTGGCGCTCAGCTAACCGGGTGGCATGGTCTTCAGGCGCTAAGTGCGGCTGATCCGCGGGCTGAGCTCCTGCCGACCGGCGCCGAGTCTCAGCAGTGCGGTCTCCCATCTGCCGAGTGCCTCCCTCTTCTCGGAAACATACTCGTGCCGATTGTAGATGCGGTCAACCTTGCCGTCCTCGTGGTTAAGCACCTTACGGGCAACCTCCCGTGACACGCCGAGCTCCGCCAGCTTGCTCCGCACGGTCCGCCGGATGTCGTGGATGGTCCAACCGGTTACGTCGGAAAGCCTGTCGAGCTCGCACTTCACCTTGTGGAAGTTGCTGCTAGCCGACGCGCCGCCCGTCGTGGTGAAGACGAAGCCGTCCTCGACAAGGCGGGGCAGGCGCGACAACCTTGCAAGGACATCCTGCGCAGACGGAGTCAGCGGAACTGTGTGGGGCCGATCCTTCTTCACCTTCTCCCGAGGGATCGTCCACACGTTGCCCGTCACCTCGGCCCACCGCATGGTCGAGACCTCGCTGCGGCGCTGGCCCGTCAGCAGGAACATGCGATACATCTCCCCAAAAGGGGTTGGCAGCTCATGGGTCGCGGTCCAGATGGCCGCGATTTCTTGATCGCTAAGTACCCTGTCGCGCTCAACAGTCTTCGCGGGCGGCCGGATGCGCTCGCAGGGATTAGCAGCAATAAGGTCGCGGTCCACGGCCCAGTTGAACAGCATCTTCAACCGGCGCAGGATGTTGACCGCGGCCTGCGGCGTGCCCGCTGTCATCAACCCGTCTAAGACACCAACAAATTCTGCCTTGCGAATACCTTCGATCGATCGGGTAAACAGGTGACGCAGGCTGCCGTGGGTCAAGCTGCCATATATGTCAGCTGCCGAGCGCGTATTCGGCTCAAGGTGGAGAGAGCGATACCGCTCCACTAATTGCTTATAGGTGAGCGAAGCTTCAGCAGACGGCCTTGGTTCGCGCGGATCAATACCTTCAGCTACAGCCCGCTGCATAGCCAGCGTCGCTGCTCTTGCTTCGGCAAGACCAATAGCGGGGTAACGCCCAAGGGTGCGGCGCTGTAGACACCCGTTCACCCGAACCATGGCGGAGAACGTCTTGATGCCACGCGGTGTGATCCTCAGATGCAGGCAGGGGCAGTTGCGGTCAGCAAAGTCTAGCCGTTGGTTGGCGGAAGGCTGTCGCGAACTGACCCAGCGATCTGAGAACGGGTAAACTGCCATATACCTGCCAAAGCCACTTTCTTCGGCAACGATATGCAGTGCGCCTAGTCAAACGCAATACTCGTGGAGATGAGATACACCTAACCCGAGATGTCCCACCCAATATCTTAGTGCATCATGTAGTCTCATCTTGGATCAATAATTTGATCTCTGTCGCAGAAGACCTTATGCCTAGGGTAACAGCCGGGGTAACATCATGCAGAGATTGCCTGAAACAGCATGATACTGCTCGACACTTGCACGTATGCTAAACGCCTAGCGCCAAAGCACCACGCATCAGCATGAGCCGACTACTAAGCTAATTGGCAAGGTTGTGCTCTACCCCTGAGCTACGCCCGCTCTGGCGTCTGGCCGGAGTTATCGGCCGGGTGAGGCGGCGCAGCTAGCAGGGGCGGGATGGGCGTGCAAGCCCCTCTCCGCCCAACCTTG
>Ga0210040_10003038_pt1 | contig 23031 bp, 19 predicted proteins | sample CryGeyCG12114_NA_FD_185462 | JGI IMG/M metagenome (GOLD analysis project Ga0210040, IMG submission 185462) | Groundwater microbial communities from aquifer - Crystal Geyser CG19_WC_8/21/14_NA (SPAdes) (version 2) | ecosystem: Environmental > Aquatic > Deep subsurface > Groundwater | place: USA...
GAACATGAAATATCCTGTTTTTAAGGATTTAATATTATTCGAAAACGACGATTATATAATTATAAATAAGCCGCCCTTTTTGGCTACCCTCGAAGATCGTACTCCTCAAAGCACCAATATTTTACGGTTGGCCCGGCAGTATCACCCCGATGCCCAAGCTTGTCACCGTTTGGATAAGGAAACTTCCGGCGCCCTGGCCTTAGCCAAAAATAATGAAGCTTACCGGCATTTATCCATGCAGTTTGAACACCGGCAGGTAACCAAGCTTTACCACGCGGTGGCCTGGGGTACGCACGATTTTCAAGAGGTGTTGGTAGATAAAGCCATACAGCCCGGATTAAAAGGAACCGCTAAATTAAGCCGCGCCGGCAAACCCGCCGAAACGTATTTTAATACCCTCGAAAAGTTTAGTCGGCAAACGTTATTGGCTTGCAAACCTATCACCGGCCGCATGCACCAAATCCGGCTGCACCTGGCTTATTTAAAAGCACCGATTGTTGGGGATACTTTATATAAAGGGGAACACGTGTACCTATCGAGCTTAAAAAAGAAATTTAATCTAAGCAAAGATGAAGAAGAACAACCTTTTATCAAGCGTTTCGCGTTGCACTCTTACCAACTCGGTTTTACTTCTTTACAAAATGAAGAGCCAATAAAGGTAGAAGCGCCTTATCCAAAAGATTTTCAGGTACTGCTTAAAATGCTGCGGCAGTACAGTTAAGCATTATAAATTAATTGTAATTGCCTGAAATTTTATTCTTTTTATAACTTCGGGCTTTGCCTTGTAAACGCTTTCTCTATTATAAATTAGATTTTCTCCTTCAGCAACTTGTAATCATATAAATTATCGCGCCGGATTATTCGCAGCAGCGTCGAAACTGAAATTGAATCGAACACAACCAACATAGGTATTTCTATGGCTTTCAGCAGGTTTTTAAATTGAGTTTTAATGGTTATTACAATGGGCTGATACTGCGGCACGTCGGCTAATATTTGGCTAATAGAATCAGGTTTGTTGGAGAATATTGTAGCTGCATCGGTAGCACTCAAGTTAAGTCCCAGAATACCGCCTAATTGTTGTGCAAGGGCAGCAGTAATGTTCTGGCTTAATTCCAGCAACATTTTTTCTTTATGTTTAGCATAATCGGCCGTGTTACGTTTCTCATCATCCAGACAAACTTCTGCTATTTTACTTATATTTTTGTTGGTGAAAAGCAAGAATGTCTTACCATTTAAATCACCTTGGATAACCGATCGGATAACGTAATATCCGTGTTCAAACTCATCAATTAATTCGGGTAATACCTTCGGTTCAATAATTTTTATATCCGGAACATTAAGTAACACCCCACTCTTCGAATAATCCGAAAAAGAATCAGCTGCCCGCGCTAAACCAATATTAATTATTTCCCGCAGCACATCCTTCTCCAACTCATTTATCAAAATATACATAAATCCAGAAAAAATACTTACAGTTAAAATTTACCACTACTAAAGCGAAGTTCTGCTTTAGTATTTAATGGTACGTATAAATACTATTTAGGAACGGAGCGTAAAGTTAAAAATTATAAATATTTTAAATAACCTAATTTCATTTTTAGTAAGAAAACTATATTATTTTATACCCTTTGTAAGTTAAAAATAATTAATATTTAAAATAGAACCTACCTACTCTCTCTAACCTTTCAAAAGCATTATATAACCTAAAAAAGAAATAACCGAAAATATCCTTAATGCTCTAAAACAGGAAATAAGTACTTTTGAAATCTCAAATGCAGGCTCTTTGCTATCTACTTTCTAATTTGTTCTTGCTCTGCTACCTAGTAGGTAATAGCAACGTTTATCTGATTAATATTTTAATTCTCAGCATTTTGGTAATTCAAATAATAACCTTAACTTTGCACCTCCTTTTTAGAATCCCTAAATAGGAAATCATTCATTTATAACCATTTAACCATAAATAATGGATCATTTAAGTTATAAGACGCTATCAGTTAGTAAAGCGACCGCTAATAAAGGTTGGGTAGTGATAGACGCCGGAGACGCAACTTTGGGCCGGGTAGCCAGCCAAATAGCCAACATTTTAAGAGGTAAGCACAAAGCTTCCTTCACGCCTAACGCCGATTGTGGCGATAATGTAATTGTTATTAATGCCGCTAACTTACGGGTTACCGGTAAAAAATTAGACAATAAAGTTTATATCACGCACTCGGGTTACCCAGGTGGTCAGAAAAGTACTACGGTGCGCGAGCTAAAAGCTAAATCGCCGGCTAAAGTAGTAGAAAGAGCCGTACGCGGTATGTTGCCTCGCACCCGTTTGGGTCGGGAGCAATTCCGGAACCTGTTTGTGTACGATAGCGCGGAACATCCGCACGAAGCACAACAGCCAAAACAAGTTAAAATCAATCTATAAACATAATTAATGGAAGTTCTCAATACATCTGGTAGAAGAAAAACCTCGGTGGCGCGTGTTTACATGACGTCTGGGCAAGGGAATATCACTATTAACGATAGAGATATAAAAGAATACTTCGCTAGCGAAGTGTTACAAACAATCGTGAACCAACCTTTTAAAACGCTGGAAGCCATTGGCAAATACGACGTTCGGGTAAATGTAAGAGGTGGTGGTATTAGCGGGCAAGCCGAAGCAATCCGGTTAGCGATTGCCAAAGCGCTTATCTCCGAAAACGCAGATAGCCGTCCGGCGCTGAAGAAAGAAGGTTTCTTAACCCGCGATCCGCGCATGGTAGAACGTAAGAAATTTGGTAGAGCCAAAGCAAGACGTTCGTTCCAGTTCTCTAAACGTTAAAATTAAAGGTGTATCAGAAAAATGGCTAGTACAAATTATAAAGAATTACTTGATGCCGGTGTTCACTTTGGACACCTTACCCGGAAATGGGATCCGAAAATGGCTCCTTACATTTTCATGGAGAAAAACGGCATCCATATTATTGACCTGAACAAAACGGTTGCCTCTATCGACGAAGCGGCTGCGGCTATCCGTCAGATTGCTAAATCGGGTCGTAAGATTATGTTCGTGGCTACTAAAAAACAAGCCCAGGATATTGTTGCCGAAGAAGCAAAAAGACTAAAAATGCCTTACGTAACCGATCGTTGGTTAGGTGGTATGCTTACTAACTTTGCTACCGTACGTAAGTCGTTAAAGAAAATGTCGACCATTGATAAAATGGTAAAAGATAATACGGCCTATGCCGCTATGGCGAAACGCGAGCGTTTAATGTTAACCCGCGAACGGGAAAAATTATCGCGCGTATTGGGCGGTATTGCAGACTTATCGCGGTTGCCGGCTGCTTTGTTTATAGTGGATGTTAAGCGCGAGCACATTGCTATTAAAGAAGCGCAAAAATTAAATTTGCCGGTTTTTGCTATTTGCGATACTAACTCTAACCCAGACTTAGTTGATTTTCCGATTCCGGCCAACGATGATGCTTCTAAATCTATTTCCCTGATTGTACGGGTAATAGGCAAAGCTATCGAAGACGGTTTATCCGAAAGAAAAGTAGATAAAGAAGATACCGAGCGTAAACGTTCGGAAGAAGAAGGAATAGCTGAAAAAGTAGCAGCCGATTCCGGAGAATAATATTTTAGTAATAACTAATCTTAAACTGAACATTGGAAATACTAATTCTGATGTTCAGTTTTTTTTAAAACCATTATTTAGATGTTAGGTGTTAGCGTTTAGATAGGAGATGCTAGATATTAGATTTAACAGTTACCTTATCTAACTTTAAACTTTTAACTCTTAACTTTTATAAACCTTATAACTTTTAACTAAATAAAAAAATGGCTATTACAGCACAAGACGTAAACAGACTGCGCCAGGAAACTGGAGCCGGTATGATGGATTGCAAAAAAGCACTTACCGAAGCTAACGGTGACTTTGAAGCGGCTAAAGATATTCTACGCAAGGCAGGGCAGAAAATAGCTAGCAAACGAGCTGATAATGCAACTTCAGAAGGTATTGTTCTGACCCAGGTAAGTGCAGATGGCTCTACTGGTAAAGTAGTGGCGCTGGCCTGCGAAACCGAACCCGTATCTAAAGTGGCCGATTTCCAGAGTTTAGCTAAAACTATTCTGGAAACTGCTGTTTCTACGAACGCTGCTACCAAAGAAGATTTATTAGCTACACCGCAAGCCGATGGCCGCGCCTTGCAAGACCACATTACTGATTTAATGGGTAAAATTGGCGAGAAATTAGATGTAGTTTCTTACGAAACCGTTACTGCCGACCAAGTAGTAGCTTATAACCACTCTAATGGCAAATTGGGTGTATTAGTTGGTTTAAAAAATACCAATGGCACCGATGTAACCGAAGTGGGTAAAGACGTAGCTATGCAAATTGCGGCCATGAAACCAATTGCCTTGGATAAAAATGGCGTTGATGCAGCCACCATTGAGCGGGAAATTGAAATTGGTAAAGAGCAAGCTCGCGCTGAAGGCAAACCAGAAGCCATGTTGGAGAAAATTGCCTTGGGTAAACTAAACAAGTTTTACAAAGATAATACCTTATTAAACCAGGAATTCGTAAAAGATAATTCTTTGTCAATCGCGCAATTACTGGATAAAACCAGCAAGGGTTTAACGGTAAGCGAATTTAAACGCATTGCTATTGGTTAATCAGAAATTATTAAATTATATAGTAATTAATTAAAAAAGAAGAAGCCGGTTAAAATTTAACCGGCTTCTTCTTTTTTGATGGTTTCGTTTCATCAAAATATTCTACTCATCAATAAACTTATTTTCGAGTAATTGCTCTTGTCGGAAATACGTCATTTTAAAATCCGGGTTAAATCGGGCCCTTACCCGCGCGGTAGTCTCTTGCCTTTGTCCTTTAGATTTCCGAAAGGCTTTGCCGTGCTCAATATAAGTTACTTCAAAGCCATTATCACCGTTATTCGTCAGTTTCATCGAGCCTTCTTCAATAGTAGATTCACTGTCCTGGAATTCAGTAAAATGGTAAGAATTAATATTGTCATCGATGGCTTGCGGCGTAGTACCTACTAAAGTATAGTATCGTTCTACCTCCGAGGCAAAATGATTTTGGGCCGAAAAAGGAGCACTTTTGATGTCGCTGTAATAGGCCTGCAAACGGTTTTTTATTCTGGAAAGGGCTTCGTCTGCGGATACATTAGCTGTTGCTGCCGGTAAGGTTGTTGTTGCCGCCGTAACGTTGTCGGCCACAGGTGGTGTAGCCGATTCGGGCGTGGTGGTGGCTGGCACCGGCGTACTAACTGGCTCCGGGGCTGCTTCTACTGTAGCCGCAGGAGTAGCACTAATGGGCGCAGCGGCTGGCTCCTGCTGGGCAGCTACTACACTTGACGCTGTATCAGCAATTACTTTTTCTGTATCCTCGCCGCTTTTACTGGTTAAGCGTTCGGAATCGGATTTGCTGAATAACTGATAACCAATCAAACCTAACAATAAAATTACGGCTAAGGTAATTAAAATGGTTAGCAGCCAGTCTCGTTTTTTAACGGTAGTTAACTCATCCGGCTGGTTAATATCTGGTTCTGGATTATTAAAAAAAGAGTCATTATTTCTTTCCGAAATATTACTTACCGGTGTAACGGGCGTTTGCGGAGCGGCGTCCGGCACTCTTTTGTATTCGGGGGTAAGCGGATTGCCTTCTACGGTTAATGGCGTTATGGGTGCCTTAGCCGGAGCTGGCGGCGGAACAAAAGTTCTGTCGTTGGAAGCGCTTGGCACAATTGGTGCCGTAGTTGGTACGGAAGCCGGTGCCGAAGCATTTGCTGTATTGCCAAAAATAATTTTTCGCTTAAGCACCTCGTACTCTTGCTGGGTAATGGCACCGGAATCGAGCAGGCTTTTCAGTTCCTGAATAGATTTGATGGCCGAAAAATCATTTTCCATGGGTTCAGTTTCGCTGTTTAATTTTATAGTAGGCAAAAATAAGTATTACGTAAATGCCTAGATAGTAGCTAACTTTAATGCTTTTATCCGTTCCGTAAACCTTTTTATAAGCGTTCTTGGGCTTCTTGTAACGACTTTCCCATTTCGGTAAAACGCTGCAACGCACTTGTAATAAAAGTTTCGTCTATTAATTTGGCAACATCGGCCTCCTCAAAAATGTCCATTTCACTAACTTTATAAGTCTGCTCCAAAGGGCCTCTTTCCAGCTTAATTAAGTATTTCCCATTCCAGGAAAAAACGGTTATTTTAACAGACGGGTGCGGAATTTCGGTTACTACGCGCATGATTTATAATTAATTATATTTTAAATTCATAAAATTGACTTGCTTGATAGCTCAAGCACCACTATAATATTTCTATTGTTTTTAGCTGCCGGTGCTGGTTTATTTTATAGGTTCTTTTATTAAAGTTTCGGAATAGCTGACCAACAATTAATGATGTCAGCCCGGCTTGGGCAGTTACGCGGCCATTCTCCTTATCTTTCGTAATCAAATAATTACTACCGCCAACCAAGGTAAATAAGCTACCGGCACCCCGCAGCACATTACCAAAACCATATAAAATCTTGCCAATAAGGGCATGTTGAGGCACCGTAATCTGTTCTATTTCGGTTAAAGCTATTTCGCTATCCAACACCACCAGCGAGCGTTTATGAATGGCGCTTATTTTAGCCACATAACGCCTTTTCTCACCAGTGAGTTTAAAGGCCAGATTATTACCAGCGTAAAAACGAATACGGCTAACTTTACCGGGCTTGTCCAGTACCAAATAATATCGTTTTTCTGAATCGGTTCTGTTTAAGATATTGGGTTCTTGGGCCAAACACCCGGTATAAGTTCCGAGCCAAAAAAGCATAAACAGGTAAAGAAATTTAGCCCTAAGCGAAATAGCTCTTATCTGGTAAAGTAGTGGCTCTTTAATTATCATCTATCTTTAATTATCCATTTCTATGCCCATGAGTTGCATTAGTTTGCTCGCATTAAAACTGTGGCACAGACCGGGTTGTAATCTATAATCAAACAATATTTTATCTTCTTCAATGGTGCTGTTAAAACTGTAGTTGGTTATATAATCGGAATGTTCCTGCTGCATGGCGCCCAACTCCAAATCGTGGGTAGATACCAAACCCGCTGTATTGTGCTTGTGCATTTGCCGGATTATAGCTTTTGCCCCGGCGTGCCGATCGCGGGAATTAGTACCTTTCAGTATTTCGTCGAGTAAATAAAAGACCGGTGCCCCGCTATTTGCTAAATCTAAAAGCAGGCGCAAGCGTTTTAATTCGGCATAAAAAGAAGAAGTACTTTCAGCCAAGTTATCTTCGGTACGCATGGATGTATATACCTGCACCGGATACAGCTTAAACTGACGGGCACATACCACCGAACCCGCTAGGGCCAGCACCATATTAATGCCAATGGTGCGCAAAAAAGTGCTTTTACCCGACATATTAGAACCCGTAATAATTCCCGTTTGCCCCACTCCAGCCATATTAAAATTATTCGTTATTCTTTCGGAAGTAAATATTAACGGATGACCTAAAGCCTGCGCATCTACTTCGAAAGGTAATTGACTTAGAATAGGCACTGCATATTCCGGATTGGCATACTGATAAGCCGCTAAACTGGCCAAGCATTCGGTTTGGGCAATCACATCCAGTAGCTGTTCCAGATTAGGCGCTACTTGTTTTTTCCAGTTTTCCAGGCGATATATCCAGAAGAAATCCCACATCAGCACTGCATTTAAAATAAGGCTTACGTAAACATTCATGCGGGCTGAAAGATATTCTACAATTACTGCTAACCGGTGAATTTGCGCCGAAGCAGGCTGCGCCTGCACTACTAAGTTTCGTTTTAATGTTTTCAGCTTATCCGACTCCGAAGGCCTGGTTTCCAGATGTTGAAGCAGATCGCGGTAACTGCGCAAAATATCGTACATGCCGCTGCTTTTCTCGTAATAATCATCGCGTACAGCGGCGTATTTATAACAGAGCAGGTATTGCATCAGGATAAAAAAAAGCGCCGGATAACCACTAACACCCGCAAAAAAAAGATATAAACTTCCTAAGGTTAAAAAAGGTAAGGTAAAAGCAGCTATTTTTAACCACTGTTTATTCCGATAAAAATCAGGGGATTTAAGCCAATCAAAAAACAAAAAAGGTTCTTCTACCTGGTGCTTATAGTGCAATGCTTTGGCTTGCAGGTTTTGGCGCCAATCTATATCCGCGGCGAGTTCGGCTACGGCGCCTTGCCGGGCTTGTATTTCGGCAACCGAGGCGGCGGCTTTTAACCAATTGGCCAACTTTTCTTTTCCAATGCCAGTTACGGCGCGGTTTATTAATTGATAAACCGAATGATCGCCAAAAATATCCAGGTCGGAAGTATAAGGATGCTTGGGATCTTTAAATTGGTTACCAGTTGCAAATGATTTTAAGTCTCCTTTTAACCGCGCAACTTCTTCTTCATTTATCTTTTTTAGAAAATAGTTATGTTTCTGCCCATATTGCAGTTTGGTATGTTTTTTAAAAACGGTTAAAAATAAGATGTAGGATATCAGTAAGGTTATAAAAGCAGCAGTATTATTATTGTAATAAAAAAAATACCCGCTTACCCCAACGCCAGTCAGAAAAATGAATAAACGTAACCAGCCCATTGCTAACGCTTGTCCTCGAAAGCGTTCCTCTTCCTGGGCAAAAGTCCGGCTGCGGCTGATAAAGTGCGATTCGGGCAATGCTGTCATACAATTAAGTTGTTAGTTAAATACTGTTTAACAAGGCTGGCATTATCGTATACCAGCCTTGCGGCTTATTCCAAAACAAATATTGAAATATATTGTGTAACTTTCTCAGGTATTTACCTAATATATGGAACTCTTAAACGATTTGTGGCAGTATTTAAAGGAAAATAAGAAATGGTGGCTGGCTCCCGTGATATTGGTATTGCTGTTAATTGGGGTGCTGTTGGTAATAGGCGGCAGTTCGGCTATAGCGCCCTTTATTTATACTTTGTTTTGATCAGATAACGGTATATATTGAAAGTTGGTAGAATATTTTCTTCTTTAACTGGTTCATCATTCTAGCATCAGGAAAAGGTAATTTCCTCATTTGTATTTATTTAAAATTAACCCCTACTTGTTTTAATGAAAAACGCTTGGCAAGACTTCATCCGGCCAAATTCTCGTGTAGTGTTATTTCCGAGTGATATTACTAAAATAAAGGTCGATGCGATAGTAAATAAATGCTGCTAACAGTTCTTTGCTGGGCGGCGGTGGTGTAGATGGGGCTATTCACCGAACCGGCGGATCACCTATATTAGAAGAGTGCCGGCAAATTGTAGCCCGGCAAGGCCCGTGTAGCACTGGGGAAGCAGTTATCACTACTGCCGGTAAACTTCCGCTAAATATGTCATTCATACGGTAGGGCCCATTTGGCGAGGTGGTAATAGGGACGAACCGGCATTATTAGCCAATTGCTACCGCAGCAGTCTAGCCCTGGCAACAACACACCAAGCTATAACAATAGCTTTCCCCAACATCAACACCGGGGTTTATGGATACCCTAAACAAAAAGCAATTACCATTGCTATTAAGAGGGTAGAAGATTTTCTGGCAATAAATAATACGCTAGCCTATGTTATTTTTGTAGTGTACGACGAGGAAAACTACCAGCTGTATGAGCGGTTATCAATTGATTTAGCGAACTTCTAAATCAATTTGATTTATTCCAAAATTCTTGTATTAACAAATATTTTTCAGGAGAGTTGATTTTATATGAGTTTCGTAAGAAATAAATTGTCGTTCGTACGTGGTTAATGATTATGTCAATCTGATTTTCATATAACGTTATTTCATCTCCTTTTTTAAACCAACTTAAGATTTTACATTTTTCTACCGTATCAAGAGCTATTGCTCTATGATGTAAAATAGAATGCCTCAAATGCCTTAAATCACCAAAGATATTTAAACTTAATTTGCTTTTCTTAATTCTTAGATCTTGAGCAATTCTATCCCTATAATAATCTTCCCAGTAAGCATATAACTGACAAATAATTAGATTCCCTATATTACTGTGATTTTTACCATAATAAGCATTTCTTTCTTTATAATTTTTAACGGTAGTTTGATAGCTTTCCTTATTGGCGTACAATGTTTCGATCTCAGAATTATCTATTTGCTTAGATTTTTCAGGATAGATTATAGCATCTCCCTCTTGGCCCAGAGTTTCACTATTTTTAATGAAATAGTTATTACGAAATCCCCGTATTGCATCATAATACAAGGCAAGTAAATCATCTATAATACTAGAAAAATCATCAAGCGTTTCGTAATTCATTTGTTATGTATTGAATTCTGACATTTTAAGAATTTCAATATTTCTCTCATTTTAAATATTGATTTAAAAATCAAACTTTATACCCTGAGCCAAGGGGAGTTCTTTTCCAAAATTAATGGTGTTGGTTTGTCGGCGCATGTATACTTTCCAAGCATCGGAGCCCGACTCCCGGCCACCACCCGTTTCTTTCTCGCCCCCAAATGCGCCGCCAATTTCGGCCCCAGAGGTACCAATATTTACATTGGCAATGCCGCAATCCGATCCCCAACCAGATAAAAAAGTCTCGGTTTCGGCCAGATGCGTAGAAAAAATAGAAGAAGATAAACCTTGTCGCACCCCGTTTTGCAAGGCAATAGCATTCTCTATATCTCCGCTGTAACGAATCAGGTACAAAATAGGGCCAAAAGTTTCTTCCTGCACCGTAGGATATTCGTTTTGTACTTCTAAGATGGCGGGCGTTACGTAAGTACCGGTTTCGAAACCTTCGCCCGCTAAAATTTCGCCCCCCACCCATAAATTACCGCCTTCGGCCTGTACTGCCGCAATAGCCTCCTGAAATGCCTTAGCAGCGGTTTTATCAATGAGCGGCCCTATCAATATATTTTCTTGTAGAGGGTTGCCAATGGGCAAGCTGGGATATATTTTTAATAGCCTGTTTTTTACTTCTTCGTACACCGAATCGTGAATAATGAGCCGGCGCGTAGAGGTGCAACGTTGCCCGCAGGTACCCACTGCTCCAAATACAACGGCCCGGATGGCTAATTCAAGGTCGGCGTGGGGCGTAATAATAATGGCATTGTTGCCACCTAATTCCAGCAACGCGCGACCTAGCCGGGCACCTACCGCGGCACTTACCTGCTTTCCCATTCGGGTAGAACCCGTTGCCGAGATTAAAGGTATGCGGTTATCGTGCGCCATTAAATTACCAATAGCAGCATCGCCAATAACAAAATTAAAGATACCTTCGGGTAAATGGTTCTCTTGTAATACTTCTTGAATAATATGCTGACAGGCAATGGCGGTTAAAGGCGTTTTTTCGGAGGGCTTCCACAAAAGAACGTCGCCGCAAACCGCCGCCAGCATGGCATTCCAGCTCCAGACTGCTACCGGGAAATTAAAAGCCGAAATAATGCCCACTATACCTAGCGGATGATACTGTTCGTACATGCGATGGCTGCTACGCTCGGAGTGCATGGTAAGGCCGTGCAATTGCCGGGAAAGTCCCACGGCAAAATCACAGATATCAATCATTTCCTGCACTTCGCCTAAACCTTCCTGCAGTATTTTACCCATTTCGTAGCTAACTAATCTTCCTAAAGCTTCTTTGTGTTGCCGGAGTTGATTGCCAATTTGCCTTACAATTTCGCCGCGTTTAGGAGCCGGCATTTGCCGCCACTCCACAAAAGCTCCCTGGGCGGTATTAACTACGCTATCATAATCGTTAGCATTGACTAGGCGTACCGAAGAAATTAATTTACCATCTACCGGCGAATAAATAGCTCTTACTTCGTTATCGGTATCTCCGCCCCAGTTTAAACCGGTACTCCAGGCGCTGTTTACCGTTTGTATTCCTAACTCTTCCAAAATACTCTTCGGTAAAGTATTATTCTTCAGAATGGATGACTGGTTTATATTCATATCAAATTATAATTCATTTATAATATTATAACCCAAAGTAGCAAGCCCAAACGGACTCTTGTTTTTAAATATATATTTCTGAGATGGTAGTTCAAAAAAAAAGCTTCTGTTTGTTACAGAAGCTTTCTTATTAAGTTTTGATTAAATTATTTACGGCCGATTGGATAATAAGCGCGACGGCCATCAGGGTAAATACCTTCTACCAGTACGCCTTCATCGTCCGAATTTTTAAGTAAGCGCTCCACATCCTGGGGCTTTTGTACCTTAGCTTTATCGATACGGGTAATAATAAAACCATCTTCGATACCGCTGCTTTTAAATTGGCTAGAACGTACATCGCTTATTTTTGCACCACCCTCTAAATTTAATTTGTTTAATTCTTCTTTGCTCGGAGGCGCAAATTTAGCACCTGAGTAGGTTACTGCTTTTGCTACTTCACGTTTTACCACGTTGGTATCGCCCATGCGGTTGCGCAAGGTAGCCGTAACAGTTTCAGAATCGTTGCCACGGGTGTAAGTAACTTTAATTTTATCGCCGGGGCGATAACGGGCTACTTGCTCCTGCAATTGAGCCGAAGTATTAACCGGCACATTATTAATATGGGTTATTACATCGCCTTCTTCTATACCAGCTGCTTTTGCAGCGCTGTTATCGGTTAAGCTCGCTACGTAAATACCTTTCAGGTTCTTAATTTTATATTTAGAAGCTACCGTGGCATCTACTTCCTGCATTCTGATGCCTAGTAAAGCCCGTTGTACTTCGCCGTATTTTAACAGATCATCTACTACCTTGCTCACAATAGAAGAAGGTACCGCAAATGAATAACCTTCGAAAGAACCCCGACGGCTAGCAATAGCCGTATTAATACCAATTAAATCGCCGTTTAGATTAACCAAAGCACCACCACTGTTACCAGGATTCACTACGGCATCGGTTTGCAAAAACGATTCAATACCGGTAGGCTGGTTATTATCGTCCATAGCCTGAATAATACCAACACTGCGGCCTTTAGCACTAATAATACCGGCGGTTACAGTTGAGTTTAGGTTAAAAGGATTACCTACTGCCAATACCCACTCACCTACTTTCAGGTTATCCGAATTACCGTACCGAACGGTTGGCAGATTATCAGCAGATACTTTTAGCACGGCAATATCGGTACTAGGATCGGTGCCCACTAAAGTTGCTTGTAATTTGCGTTTATCATCTAATACCACTTCAATTTTATCAGCTTTATCAATAACGTGATTATTTGTTACAATATAACCATTAGAAGAAATAATTACCCCGGAGCCAGAGCCCATAGACGGACCTTGCTGCCGTTGATAGTTTTCTAAATCATCACCGAAAAAATCCCGCAGAAAAGGATCCATCATGTCGCGCTGACGCGAAGAACCTGACCGGGAAGCCTGCACGCCGTATTCCGTCATAACGTGAACAACCGCTGGAGTTACTGATTCCGCAGCAGTAATAAAGTTAAGGCCTTCCGGCACTTTTACATCGCTATCGCGCAATAAACTGGAATAACGAATATTTTGATTTTGTAATTGTACTTGTTGTGCCTGTTCTTGGTCTTCCAGAAGTTTATAACCTCCGATGGCCATACCGCCGCCCATTACAGCAGAAAGCACGAGGCCAAACATAAACTGTCTTGCTTTCATATTTAAATTAAGATTAATGGTGTTGTATGTTTAAATATTATTTTATTAAAATTTAGATCTCTCGTCTGATCCCCGCTTTTTTGTCAGCGATTAGATAACGGCTAATATATTACGGTTATTATATAAGATGGAGGACCTATTTTATTTAACGATTCTAAAACAAAAAAGGCGCCAAAATATGCGCCTTTTTTACCAAAAAACAAAATATTATTTTACTTCAATCTGGCGCTTAAGTACCTTTTTTTCATCTTTAGGTACAACTACCGCTAAAATGCCATTTTCGAAATTAGCTTCAATAGCACCTTCGTTAATGTTATCGGGCAAAAAGAAAGAACGGTTAAAGTTACCATAATTGGTTTCAATAAAATGGTATTTGTTTTCTTTCTTTTCGGTGTTGAATTTACGTTCGCCCGAAATAGTTAATTTGCCTTCCTGAAATTCCAGGTGAATATCTTCTTTCTTAAATCCAGGTAAGGCAACCTGAATCTGAAAATCTTTTTCGGTTTCGATAGCATCTACCTGGGGATGAAACTTAGTTAAGTTACGCTTAGGGGTTAATCCTTCGGTAAAAAAATTATTTAGCAGAGAACCATAAGTTTCTGGTAATCTGTCTAATAAATTGCCGTTTACTCTTGCTACTGTCATGGTTTTAATCTCCTATTTTAGTTTAATCTACTATTAATTAGTTTGATATACTACTAATAGTAAATTTTGTACCAAACCCCTAAATAGCTAATCATAAGCCATTATGACATAATAAAACTGATAAAATTATCACTATTATGACTTAAAGGCATAAACACACTAAATTATTGCCTGTTTGAAGGTATAGTCCGCGAAAATGGTGTTCGCCCTTCAAAAAACACATACCTTAATTCAAGCCCGTAAATGGGCGTTATATGATTTTGTTTCCCGCCCAGACGCACTAGTACCTGATTTTCGTCGTAAGCAGGCTCTACTTCAAAAAAATCAGTCTGGCGGGTAAAGTAAGGCGTAATGGTTATAAAGTTATTTATTGGCAATAGCACATCGAAGCGAAGACGGCTTCTATCCATATTTCTATCGCTAACGGCATTTTCTTGCAGCTCATAATCGATATTGAAAAACATGTCGTAAGAAATACGAGGCTTAGTTATTATTTTACCGATCTTCAGATCGTGGTCTAAATCGGCTCGGAAACGTACCCGCCCCAATTTATTCTGGTGTAACCGGATAATATGCTCAAAAGATAATCGCTCCGAAAGTCGGAAACTGCCCAGGTTACCCAAATGCCGCCCGTAAACTTCGTTAAATATAATTTTACGCGTAGGTTCCACCGCATAACTTTCGGCTATTCCTCCACTCCAATGTTCCCCGAATATATGTTCATATCCGGCTCTGAACTGAATTCTTTCGAGATGCTTTAGCGGCCCTTGCTCCCGAATCTGATTAAAATCATTATCCAGATTATGACGATAATGATTTCGAAAATAGAAGAAGCTGGTAGTTTTGAACACATATTCGGCTTGTAATTCCGGCCAGACAGCACCGCTACGGTAAACTTTTTTTTGGGCAAAACTACAGGGCACCAACCCAAAACTAGCCATAATAAACACTCCGCAAAAAATAATTCTAAAAAGCATAATAATTAAATAAGATCAGTCTGGAGCAAAGCTAAGATTCAAGTTTATTTTATTACTGCGCTTTTATTCAGTACTCCTGATCAAATACGATAAAAGATAATACTGCTTTATGCTTGTAATTCCTGCAGGGCCAACCACGCCATTAAACCCATACCCGTTTGCAAAGCATTTTCGTCGATGTCGAAAGTAGGCGTATGCACCGAAGAAGTAATGCCTCGTTCTTCGTTGCGGGTACCTAAACGGTAAAAACACGCGTCTACCTGCTGGGTATAATAAGCAAAATCTTCGGCTGCCATCCAAATATCCAAATTTATTACATTATCAGGGCCTAAAAACGCTTCGGCTGCCTGGCGCATCTTTGTAGTAAGTTCCGGTGAATTTTGCAGGTACGGATAACCGCGGCGAATGGTAAATTCGCACCTTCCTCCCATGGCTTCCGCCATTTGTTCCGCCATTTTCTTCATTTTCTGGTGTGCTTCGCTTCGCCAGGGCTCATCCATAGTTCGGAAGGTACCTTCCATTTTTACTTCGTTTGGAATTACATTGGTAGCGCCATTAGCAATCACTTTCCCGAAGGACAACACAGTAGGTATTTTGGGATTGGCGTGGCGGCTAACAATTTGCTGCAAGGCCACAATAATATGAGCTGCAATTACTACCGGATCGATGTTACTTTCGGGCATGGCTCCGTGGCCTCCTTTGCCGGTAATGGTTACGTATAATTCGTCGGAACTAGCCATATACATACCGGACCGCACGCCCACTTTACCGGCGGGCAGTACCGGGAAAACGTGCTGCCCAAACATAGACGCCGGGGCTGGATTCTGCAACACGCCTTCTTTTATCATGAGCGACGCGCCACCCGGAATAAGCTCTTCGCCGGGCTGAAAAATAAGCTTTACCGTACCTTCGAACTCTGGCCGCAACTGGTTTAAAATTCGGGCCGTACCCAATAACGAAGCCGTATGCACATCGTGACCACAGGCATGCATCACGCCCTCGTTTTTCGATTTATAATCTACTTCATTTTGTTCTTTTATCGGCAAGGCGTCCATATCGGCCCGTAAAGCAATAATCTTTTTCTCCGGATTTTTACCCGCTATTAAAGCAACCACGCCGGTGTCGGCCATACTAACCGGCTCCAGACCGTATTCCTGTAATTTCTGTTTTACATAAGCGGCCGTTTGGTATTCCTGAAAGGACAACTCAGGATTGGCATGCAAATGGCGGCGAATTTTTACGGTATCGGTCGCATACTCGGCGGCGAGCTGTTTTACTGCCTCTTTTAAATCGGCCATACTTTAAACATTAGAAAGTTAAAGGTTTAATAGAAAAGTGAAATGCTGCTAAAGACCTCTTAGTTGCTGTCTTAAAAATTATATGAGTAACTGAACAGATGTGGGTAAGCAGCTATTTAAACAGCTAGAAGCGCCTAGCTAATATTTAATATTTAGAATCTAAAACGTGAGGCGCCTAATTTAATAAATACTATTTCACATTTATCTGGTCAACTACAATCATAGCATTGGGAGCGAGGTCGTTTATGCGCAATAATACCTGTTGCGCTTCGATGCGGCTAAAATAATCGCCGACTTTAATGCGCCAGGTTGGCTGTTTATACTGAGGATAAACCTGTTCATCGGGCAAACGGGTAACTATGGCGTTGCGCAAATCCAAAGCTGCTTTCCTTTCCATGCCCGAATAAGCCAAAATACGGTAGCCTTGCGCAAACCGAACTGATTTATTCATAATAGCCACGGTATCTAGTAAGGCTGTTACTTTTGCATTTACGTGGTTGGTGGGGGTTATGGCAGCGTTAGCAGCAGTATTATTGGTTGTAACGGACGTACCCGCATTGCTGGTGGCAGGCGAATTAAATTTTGGCCGGTATTTACTCAAGTCTTCGGCAGTACTGGTTTCGGCTGTTTTGTTGGCAGTTCGTTCAGTAGTGCTACTACCGGCTGTATTACTAGTGCTGGCACAAGCTGATACTATGGTAACCAGAAGCACCAGTATAAATATTTTAAAGTATATTTTTTTCATAATTTACAAGTTGTATACCGGCCGATGTACCTAAGCGGTCGGCGCCGGCTGCAATTAACTCCTTGGCAAAAACTAAATCCCGAATTCCTCCTGAAGCTTTAATCTGAATTGAATTGGGTAAGTTTTCCCGCATTAATTTAATATCAGCCAAAGAGGCTCCCCGTTTAGCAAAGCCAGTTGATGTTTTTACGAAATCTGCTTCGGCTTCGGTACATAATTGACAGGCAATTATTATTTCTTCTTCCGTTAACAAAGCTGTTTCGATAATTACTTTTAAGGCTGCGTTTTTGAAATGACACAGGGTTGCCATTTCGCCAATTTCATTTTCTACTTCGGCGTAATGACCGGATTTAAAAGCTGCCAGGTTCATTACCATATCAATTTCGGCGGCGCCGGTACTTAAAGCTTTATGGGCTTCAAAGAATTTAACCTCGGCAGTTTGGTAACCTAAAGGAAAACCGATTACGGTAGCAATTTTTGTTTCGCGGCCATCTAAAAAGTTAGCCGCTAGTTTTACAAAACAAGGCGGAATGCAAACAGCAGCAAATTTATACGCTTCTGCTTCGGCACATAATGAAACGATCATACGCTCGTCTGCATCGGGGCGCAGGAGCGTATGATCGATAAAGGGTGCTATATTTTTTACCTGTTTTATAAGTCTACTCCTCAATAATCACACAACGATTATTGTTTACATCTTGTTCTACGTTCTTAAATTTCACGTCGCGCAGCACGCGGCCATCATTGTAGCGAACACTTACTTTATCGTTCCGCCCGGCTACTTTTTGCGCTCGAACCGGCATTACTCTTTCGGGCTCTGGAGCCGGTGGCATGGCTGGTACCGGATTATTATCTAAAGTAGAATGTGCTTCTTCTTTCTTTAATTTAAGCGCCGGTGCTTTGGGCTGGGGCTGCGGCCGGGTTTCGCGTACTTCTTGTACTTCCTCTGGTTCCTGCACTGGTATATCGGCCCGGAACAAGAACGAAACCGTTTCTTCGTTTACTTTGCCAATCATTCGTTTAAACAATTCGAACGATTCGAACTTATAAATTAATAACGGATCTTTTTGCTCGTACACCGCGTTCTGCACCGATTGTTTCAGATCGTCCATTTCGCGCAAGTGTTGGGTCCAAGCCGTATCGATAGTGGATAAAGCAATAATTTTTTCCATTTCCCGGATCAGCTCTTTTGAATGACTTTCGTAGGTCTTTTTCAGATCGGCTACTACGGTTAACTGGCGGCGGCCATCCGAAAAAGGCACAGCCACATTCTGAATGAGCCCACCGCGGTTCTGGAAAATATCCGTAATAATTGGGTAAGAATGTTCGGCAATTTGGGTGTTTTTAGCCAGATAAAAGCTCAAGGCTTCGTTATACAAGCGCTCCGTTAACTGATTTGCGGCTAAGCGTTGCATTTCCTCGGCCGTAATAGCGCTATCAAAGCCAAACACCCGGATGATATTTAATTTAAAATCTTCGTAGTCGCCACTGCCTTTATGGTTCAGGGAAATATCTTCAGATGTATCATAAATCATGTTCCAGATATCCAGTTCCAGGCGCTCGCCGTACAAAGCGTTGCGGCGGCGGCGATATACTACTTCCCGCTGGGCATTCATCACGTCGTCGTACTCCAGCAAGCGCTTCCGGGTACCAAAGTTATTTTCTTCTACTTTTTTCTGTGCCCTTTCGATAGAGTTCGAAATCATAGAATGCTGAATCACTTCGCCTTCTTCCAGTCCCATGCGGTCCATGAGGCGGGCAATCCGATCCGAACCGAATAAACGCATTAAATTATCTTCCAGGCTCACGAAAAATTGCGAAGAACCAGGGTCACCTTGGCGGCCGGCACGGCCCCGTAACTGCCGGTCAACCCGGCGGGACTCGTGCCGTTCGGTACCCACAATCGCCAAACCGCCAGCAGCTTTCGATTCCGGTGTTAATTTAATATCGGTACCGCGGCCAGCCATGTTCGTAGCAATGGTTACGGTAGATGGTTTACCGGCTTCAGCTACAATTTCTGCTTCGCGCTGGTGTTGTTTCGCGTTTAGTACTTGGTGGTTAATGCCCCGCATTTTCAGCATCCGGCTAACCAGCTCCGATATTTCTACCGAGGTAGTACCTACCAGTACCGGTCGGCCTTCCTTTGTCAATTCTACAATTTCATCGGCTACGGCATTGTATTTCTCGCGTACGGTTTTGTATACTTTATCGTGGCGATCTTGGCGCACAATATTGCGATTGGTCGGAATTACCACCACATCCAGCTTGTAAATTTCCCAAAACTCCCCGGCCTCTGTTTCAGCCGTTCCGGTCATACCGCACAGTTTGTGGTACATCCGGAAATAATTCTGCAAAGTAACCGTGGCATACGTTTGGGTAGCATCTTCTACCTTCACGTTTTCTTTTGCTTCAATGGCCTGATGCAAGCCATCGGAATAGCGACGGCCTTCCATTACCCGACCAGTTTGCTCATCTACAATTTTTACTTTCCGATCTTCGGTTAAAATATATTCTACATCCCGCTCAAACAAGGTATAAGCTTTTAAGAGCTGATTAATGGTATGAATCCGCTGCGACTTTTCAGTAAAGTCGTTCATCAGCTTTTCTTTGCTGTGCAGTTTTTCTTCGTGCGAAAGAGCCGTGTTGTTTTCAATATTAGCTAACTCGCTCCCGATATCCGGCAGAATGAAGAAAGTTGGATCTTCGCCCTGCCCCGTAATCATGTCTACGCCTTTTTCAGTTAGCTCAATGTTATTATTTTTTTCGTCGATGGTAAAACAAAGCGGAGCATCAGCTTCGGGCATTTGACGCGCATTATCCTGCAAATAAAAATTCTCTGTTTTTTGCAGAATGGTTCGCATACCCGTTTCGCTCAAGAATTTTATGAGCGGTTTATTTTTAGGTAGGCCCCGGTATGCCCGGAACAACGCTACGCCGCCTTCTTTTTCGTTGCCTTCTTTTATCAAACGTTTGGCTTCTACTAAGAAGTTACCAACCAGTTTTTTCTGGGCTTCCACCAACATGGCTATGCGAGGCTTTAACACATAAAATTCGTGCTCATCGCCGCGCGGTACCGGCCCCGAAATAATTAAAGGTGTTCGGGCATCGTCAATCAATACGGAGTCCACTTCATCTACCATGGCAAAATGGTGCTTGCGCTGCACCAACTCGTCGGTATTCCGCGACATATTATCGCGCAGATAATCAAAACCGAACTCGTTATTGGTCCCGTAAGTAATATCGGCTTGGTAAGCCCGGCGGCGCGCATCGGTGTTGGGCTGGTGCTTATCAATACAATCGATGGTAATGCCGTGGAACTCAAATAACGGCGCCATCCATTCCGAGTCGCGTTTAGCCAAGTAATCGTTTACGGTTACTACGTGCACGCCGCGCTTAGCCAAAGCATTTAAAAAAGCCGGCAGGGTTGCTACCAAAGTTTTACCTTCACCGGTGGCCATCTCCGCAATTTTGCCCTGATGAAGAACAATACCCCCAATCAGCTGCACATCGTAATGCAGCATATCCCAGGTTACTTCACTACCGGCGGCGAGCCATTTGTTATGCCAAATAGCCTGGTCGCCGTTAATTTCTACGTTAGGCTTGCGAGCCGCTAATTGCCGGTCCAGATCAGTAGCAGGAACTACTAATTGCTTATTTTCTTTAAACCGGCGGGCTGTTTCTTTTACAATAGCAAAGGCTTGGGGCAGTACCTCCATCAACACTATTTCCAGATCTTTATTGCGCGTTTTTTCTAACTCATCTATTTCGTTAAAAACCGCTTCTTTCTGCACAATATCCAAGTCTGGCTCATTAGCAATGCGTTGGTGTAAGCCATTAATTTTATTATCTATTTCCTGCAATCTTTCATCTATCTGATTTTTAACAATGGCCGTCCGGCCCCGTAAATCGGCATCGGAAAGAGAAGCAAGTTTGGAATATTCTTCGTTGATAATGCTTATATAAGGGGTAATCTCTTTTATATCGCGTTCAGATTTGGTTCCGAACACTTTGGCAATAGTTTTTCCGATAAAATCGAACATTTCTTATCTGTTTTAGAAATTAATGGTAATCGTCAAAATTACGTTGTTTTTCCGAATATTCGTAAGAATTAAGATAAAACAAGGTGTTAACTCATTAGCCTAGTGCTTTTAATAAACCAGCTAATTTGTTTGGCTATACGTAATTTACTTAATAAAACGATTTTGAACAAAAATGAATTCCCTTATACCTTCAAAGATTATACCCATATTTTGGATTTCATTTTGCGGTTAATTTACTGCCAAAAAATCTTAAAAACAGAACCGGGTACAGTTAACTTCATGTTACCTGTACCCGGCTGTTAAATAAATATTTATAAATTTTAGTTTGCTACCGCCTTATCGCCCCAAAAATCAGCTATTGGGCTGGGCTTAAGCATAAGCTATCTGGTAAGTACCTTTTTGCTGCATCTGCATCATAATATCTGCTACGCAACGGTACAAGGCATCTTCTATGGTTGGCATTAAATCGGCTTTGTTACTAGCTAAAACTGTATTTTCAGGCCGGTAAGCGGGTAAATTCATTTCCGAAACAGCTACTTCTTGTAATTTAATATTTTCTAAACCCGCAATAGAAGCAGCCAGGCGAGCAAATTCGGCCCAGGTATAGGCACCTTTATTAGCTAAATGCCAGATACCAGCAACATCATCTATTAATAAATTTAAGGCTGTCTGTACCAAATCCGGAACAAAAGTAGGCGAAATAACCACATCGTTCGCCGCGACAAAATCGTTACCTGACACAAAGGCATGCAAAGCCCGGTAAATAAAATTATGCTGGTCCCGATCACTAAAAAAAGCACTGGTACGCACCACTAAAGCAGATGGAGCCATATCTAAAACTGCCTGCTCTGCCAGCATTTTACTATTGCCATAGATATTTTGCGGTCTAGGTACATCCTCTTCGGTATAAGGGCTTTCTTTACTGCCATCGAAAACTAAATTGGAAGAAAATGTAAGTAATTTAATGTTTGCTTCTTTACACTGAGCTGCCAGGATGGCCGGGCCATTTGTATTCTCGCGGTAGCAACGGTCAGAATCGCTTTCGGCATCGTCTATCTGCTCATAGCCAGCCGTATTAATAATGGCCCAGGGTTTATACTTTGCAATAGCTGCTTCTACTGACTCTCTATTGGCAATATCTAACTCCTGCCGGGTGAGCAAATGATATTTCAAGCCTCGATTCTTACATATTCGAGCAAAAGCTTGGCCTAAGGTTCCGGTGGCACCGGTAATTAACAACGGCGTTATATTTTTATGTTGCTTGCCAAGTTTATGTTTTGGTGCCTTAATGTAAGCTGAGTGATGCCTATACTCAAAACGTTCTTTCCGATCCCACCAGCCTTTAGTACCTAAAACCGGATGTTGATAAGTACCGGTAAGGGCTAAACTTTGTAACATAGCTACCATGGCGGTCGGCCTAGGCACTCCACCTCCACCGCGCAGATCGTATACCCCGTTTTCATAAAAATTACGTTCCTGTGTAAGTAAGCTGTTCCAGTCGAAAGCACCTAATAAAGCCCAAGCAGTTACGGCTTCTATGCGAACCCCTTCTGATTTTAGAGCATTAACCTCATCCCATACTTCTTTAAACCAGCGCATTTGCTCTTCGCGGGTACAACACAGATGTGCTTCAGTAACACTTAGTGGTAAGCCATATCGGTTCCAGACTTCTGCAAGTAATTGCTTTATGCCTATCCTATCTACTCCCTGTACGCGTACGGTTTCTACATCGGCAAACCGATGCTGTC
>Ga0210040_10003039_pt1 | contig 23028 bp, 2 predicted proteins | sample CryGeyCG12114_NA_FD_185462 | JGI IMG/M metagenome (GOLD analysis project Ga0210040, IMG submission 185462) | Groundwater microbial communities from aquifer - Crystal Geyser CG19_WC_8/21/14_NA (SPAdes) (version 2) | ecosystem: Environmental > Aquatic > Deep subsurface > Groundwater | place: USA...
ATAAAAAGTAATACTTATATACTATATATAGTATAGTATAGAAAATATTTCTTAAGATATAACTTATCTTAAGAAAGGATTTTTTTCTAGCCTAGATATCTATCTTCTAAAAGGTAATTTTTAAAAGGTTAAACTAGTAACTACTAACTATATAAATATAGTACCTTTTTATTTTTAGAAAAATTTAAAAAAGGTAAGAATTTTCTATAGAGAGACTAGGAAAATCTTAGTATATATATATATATAGGTAAGGTTTAGTAATTAAGTAGAAGGCCTATCTAGGTAATAATATATTATAGATATTAAATATTAAGTAAGAAGGTTTATTCGCGTCTATTTAAACTTATAATTAGATCTATTATATATATATAATTAGTAGCTACGTAGTATTATTAGCTATATTTAATAAATATTAACACCTCTAATATAAGGTTATCTACTCCTACTAATAGGATTAAAGAAGATACTTCTTTAATTTACTAAGTATTAGACTAAATAGGTATTTAATCTCTTTTTATAGCCTAGTCTTTTATATTATAATAGAAGAATAAGTATTTAATTTATAGATATAAAGTAAGATAGCTATTTCTCTAGATATAGTTTAAACTCTATTATTACTACTATTTAAATCTAAATATAATACTTTTATATATCCTTATATTTAATCGTATACTAGAGGAAGCCTTATAGTATACTATTCTTTCTATCTTTTTATATAATATATATATTTATCTATTAGATAATATAGCTACTATTTACGTTACTTAGTATTATAGTAGACGTGTTTATATTAAAGTTAATAATTATATTACTAGTACTACTTTATTTATATATACTAAAGTACTAAAGTAGTGTTTTAGGCTATAACTATAATATTAATATATACTACTCTTAATATCTCTTTATCCTAATTACTACTTATCTCTAAGTATTAGCCTATTACTTTATTTATTACCCTTCTATTCTCTAAGTATTAATATAACTATTTTTACTCTATAGTACGTTAAGGCTAGTAGTCTTAGCTGTATCCTATAAGAACTTCTAGAATATATTCTTATCTCTTAGCGTCTTTTCTAGTATAAGACTTAGTACTACTATTTTATAGTTATAATATTCTTAGACTTATCTAATTTAGTATATTTACTTTAAAGTCTAGCTTTCCTTTAATATATTTACTATAGGCTTAAAGAAGATAATATAGTTTACTCTCTATAGATTAATACTAATTATAATAGATTACTATATAGTAATAAGAATACGTAAGTAGTAAGAGTATTTAAACTTCTAGATTACGTCTACTTTATACTTTTCTATAATAGCTTTATTAGTAGCTTTAAAGTCTACTACTAAGTTATCTATAAACTTAGAGATAGCTTTTACTATAGCTTATTTACTTATATTACTAAATATAAACTTAATATCTATTCTAAGAAGTACTTCCTTAAGAATATTATAAGTTATTAGTACTATTATTACTTATTATACTATAATAATAATCTTCTAAAGATAATTATTAATATCTCTAATAAAGCTAGTTAGGTTATCTTACTATTATTTCTATATAGCTTCTTATTCTACTTTATTAGTCTTAAAGATCTTTTTTACTAAGGCTACTATTATAACTATCTTTAGGTCCTTCTTATAGTTATTATATATAATCTTATATAGCTTAGAAAGTAGTTTAATATAGTACTTTACGTAAGTTAACTATTACTATATAAGTTTTATAGCTAGTTTAAATAACTTATTACTTTTCTTCTTTTCTTCTTCTTATTTATTATTATATTTCTAGGACCTAAAAGCGCTATCTTTTATTAACTAAAGTAAGGAGAGTAAGCTTATAATAATCTAGCTTATCTATATCTTAAAGCTAAAAGCTATTTCTACCTACGTAAAACTTCTTTTTATACCTTTACTACTATACTTAAAGTAGTTACTAATATTATATACTAGCTTCTTAAAGAAATTATTATAAGCTATAAGCTATATCTTATTATAGATAGCTTTAATATTATATAAATAGAGTAGAAGAAGGTCTACTAAAGAGTTATTATAAGGATAAAGTTCTAGGATTATTATATTATATATCTACTAAATTATAAATAGTACTATAATAGTAATAAAATTAGATATAAGCGTATACGTAGTATCTAGATTATCTTTTACTTTCTTAATCTTCCTATACTCTTTAGTAGCGTTATATTATATTAAGGTAGTATAAGGCGACTCTATAATCTTTATCTTAACCTTCTTACTCTCTACTTCTTAGATAGCTTATAGATATTTAATTTAATTCCTAGTAATATCTAGCTAGTTATTAATATTCTTAGGTATTTTCTAAAAAGTTTTACTAGTAAAGATAAACTTAGTTAGTAGAAGCCTCTAAAGATATTAGCTTATAATAGAACTAGTCTTTATATACTTTATATAATTATACCTTACTATAAGGTAATTAATAACGTTTATAGTAAAGCTAGTATTATAGCCTATTAATATATAAAATTTATTAATAGTAACTATTAAGAAGTCTATAACTTTCCTTTACTTATGCTTCTACTCTATAATAATTATATTCTATACTTTAAGAAAAAGTTACCTCTCTACGCTCTAATACGTAGATATATAAATATATTAAAATATATCTACTACTTTATTATAGCCTCTATTCTAGTAATATAAGAAAGTTTTTAGAAGTATAACTTTAATATTCCTATTCTATAGATATAGAAAGTAAGTAATCTTAGAAGCGTTAGTAGTAGAGTAATAATAGATAACTACTCTTAGCTATAATAGCGAATTTTTATTATAAAAGGCGTTAACCTCCTTAGTAAAGTTAAGTATAACTTTTACTTTAAGATAGATAATAAAGAATAGGCATAGATCTAGTATCTAGTTATAAGCTAGAGAACTATACTTATATTTATATTAAAATAGCTAATATTTACTTAATAGGTAAGTTAAGCCTAGAGTAGTATTAGATAAGAGGTAAGCGTAGGGTTTCTTTAAGTCTCTAATTAAATAATCTATAAAGACTAAAACTCCTATCTACTATATAAGACTAATTATCTCTATAGTTTTCCTAAAACCTTATTTATCTATAAGAAAGCTAGTTAGCTAATCTTCTAATATATTTATACCTAAGATTATAAATATTAATATTAGGGACGCTTTAGATTAGATAGTTAATTATTAAAGATATATTACTAGAAACTTACTATAGAGAGAGAGCCTTATAGAAGGCTCTTAAACTTAAGGTTTAAGGTGCGCTAAGGCGCTAAGCCTTACTAGTAGTAGGCGCTAGCTACTAGCGCTACGCTAGTAAGAATATTAAAATAAGTATTTATAATACTACTCTTTTTTAAAATACTATAAAGCTCTTATAGAGGTATTAAAATTATACTTACTAAAGTTATTATCTATATATACGTTATAAGGTAAAAGTAAAGTACTAGAGAGAAAGTAAGGTAGCACTATATAAGCCTTAGTAGATTATAATATATTAAATATTAGCTTAGGAGCCTATAGTATTATTATAATAAGTTAGACGTTATAGAGTAGTCTCTTAGATACTACTAATTAGCTATATAATCTCTATACTTTATAGAAGTTATAGAGAAACTAGTAAATATATTACTATTTTATAGAGGCTAGGGTATACTAGCGTTAGAATACTAAGTATTAGTCTATCTATAAGAAGGCGAGGTGCTCTTTATAGCTCTATAGAGAGAGTAAAGTAGAATATAGAGTAACGTCTTTATAACGTTTATAGAATAGTTATAGTAGGTTATAGTATCTAGTAATATTATAATATAGTAACTATTCTAGTTTATTATAGCTAGCCTATTTAAGTAAGTAGTATAGAAAGCCTTTTTTACTAGTATAGAGGTCCTTTATATAATAATTATATTTAGTATTAAGTATATCCTCTACTTTATAGTTACCTATACTATTATTATAGATAGTAACTAGGCCTTAGAGTTTAACGTATTAACTAAGTAGTAGATAGCTATTAACTAGGTATAGTAACTATAAGTAGAAAACTAAGTAGATTTTACTAAAGTTATTATACTTAAAGAAGTCTAACTTATAAGCCTTATTACTATAGTCCTTAATAATTTAAAATAGCCTTAACTACTTAAGTAATAGGCCTTAACTCTCTTTATTTATACGTATATTATAGGTATCTAGTATAACCTAGTTACCTTTATAGAAGTTTAGTATAAGAGTATAATAGGTATTAGTAAATTATTCTATCTTAGAGTAGGACTAGTTAAGGTTCTATTTTAGAAAGGACCTAATATATTTAACTTATACTATAAGGTTATTAGCAGCTTTACTATTATAAGAGGCCTTCTAGCTAGAGAGTAGTACTTTAAGAGGTTTAATACTACTTCTAAGTATATAGCTTTTAGTAGTTTTAAATAGTAAAATACTAGTTATAGTAGGCTTATTAGAGTTAGCGTAGAACTCTATAAATAGTAAGAACTTAGCCTAGTTATACTAATTATAGTGTATAAATACTTATAGATAGGCCTTAAGAGTAGTATTAGTAGCCTCTATCTACCTATCTATTTCTAGGTATATAGTTATTAATATCTTAGAATATATACCTATTTAGGTATAGAGGCATTACTAGAAATAAGAGGTAAACTAAGATCCTCTATTACTAATAATATCTTCTAGATAGCTCTCCTTATACTATATATACTTAATAAACGCCTATATAATAGTTTTAATATTAAGTAATTATAATAGGATAAACTTCTTCTTCTTAAAAAGGTAGTTAATAATAATAAGGATATAGTAATAGGTATAGCTAAAGTAGGTTAATAGAGGGAGTAGCAATATAAAGTCTATTAAAATACTACTCTAGTATACGTTTAGTATAGGTAGAAGGTTAAGAAGACTATACTTACTCTTATAATTTAGTTTAGAATAGGCGTAGGTAATATAGTTATATATATAGTAAGTAACTAAGTTAGTTATATATAGCTAGAAGAAATAATAAGTAACTCTTATATAAGTTATATACTTACTACTATAGCCTAAGAAGAGATTATTATAGTAGAGTTAGATTACCTAAGCCCTAAAGGTATTATTATATAGTATAAAGATCTTTTTCTAGATATAAAGTAAGCTATCTTAGTATTTATAGTCTCTAAGCTTAATCTTAATACCTTATTTATAATATAAATTATATAAGATATATTAGTACTTAAGGCGTAGTAACTTAATAATTTATTATAAAATCTTATTATTTATAGTAGCTATCTTAATATTAGCTATAATCTAATCTATATTAAGTAATAAAGTGCCCTCTCTTTTCTAAAATAGAGACTTAGTAAGCTCTTCTATTATAGATAGAGGGTTCTCTATTATAGATAAGCCTATTATAGATAGGTTACTAAGCTCCTCTTTAGTTATAGTAGCTATCTCTTTACTTAAGAGATAGATTATAGCTACTATATTAGAGATAGGTATAATAAGAGTATTAGTAAAAATACTAGTAATATAGATAGCATAGTAGCTACTACTATTAGTACTAGAGTAAAGCTTAACTTTATTAGGGTATAGTACTATCTATATTTAGTACTAAATATAGCTATTATTAATACTAGTAGAGACGTCGCTAAGTTATTATATAAAGCTATTAGGTTTTATACTCTATTTACTAGAGTAGTACTAAATAATAAAATTAAACTTAGCTAGAAATTTAGCCTAACGCGCTTAACGTTAGTTAAGTTATTTTATAGATATAAAGTATTCTAATACCTTATAGTCTAAGAAGATCTTAATAGGATTAGCTATACCTACTAGCTCTAGCTTCTAGGTTTTAAAAGCTTAAATAATAGTAAGCAGCTCTTTATTATATATTAGGTAGTTATACTCTATAGAGTTTATCTTTATAGAGAAGAAAGTAATAGGTTTAAGTATATTATTATAAAGCTATAAGAAGATCTTTAAGATAACCTAATTAGAAGCGTTATACTTAATAACTACCTTAATATTAGAGTTAAAATATATAAGGATTAGTGCTAATAAGAACGTAGATTTAAAGTTCTTAAAGGCTTATTACCCTACGTCTATAAAGGATATACATTATCTTTTTAGTATATCTTTAATAATTTTAATAAGTAGATAGATAATAAGTAAAAACTTATATATAAATTATTAATAGAAATTAGTAAAACTAATAAAGGCCTATATATCCTTAACTATCTATAGCTTAGCCTAGGATAAAATAGTAGAGACCTTATTAGGATCTATCTCTAAGCCTTTATATAAGAGTATTATACTAAAATACTTAATATACTTAACGCTAAACTTATACTTATTAATATTAAGGTATAGGCCTATATTATATAGTTATTATAGAACTTTAAGGTAATACTCTATATAGTCTTCTTTACGTTTACTATATATAAGTACGTTATCTAAGTAAGTAGAGTAGAAATTATCTAGGTACTTATAGAGTATACTATTAATAAATACTTAAAAGAATCTAGGTGTATTATATAAGCTAAATAGTATAATAATATACTTAAATAGCCTAAAATGCGTAATAAAGGCTATCTTTTCTTTATTACCTTCTTTAATATAGATGTAATTAAATACTATAATAATATTAAACTTAGAGAATACCTATACTTTATTAAAGTAAGTAAGTATCTTACTAATCTTAAGAGGAGTATTATAGTCTTTAATTATAATAGTATTAAGTTATTAATAGTTAATATAGATCTAGAAACTACTACCTAGCTTTTTAATAACTAGTACTAGCGTAGTATAAAGTAAAGTACTAGAGTATATAAAGTCTTTATAGAGCTCCTTATTAAGGTAGGCCTTTAAAGTAATTATATCTTCCTTTCTTAAGCTATAGGCCCTTTTATATAGTAAGTTAATACCTAGTATTATAGAGATTTTATAGTTAACTCTAAGTTATAATTATAGTAAGGAGTACGCCTCTTATAAGTTCTATACATTAATAACTTTATAAAGCTATTTAGGAATAAGTCTCTTTAGTTTCTCTATAGTAGTATAGTCCTAGTTAAGCTTCTTATAGAACTTCTTAAAGTTATCTATAGTAATAGATACATAATTAGCTATAAAGATATTAGTAAAAAAGACTTCTTTATCTTTCTTTTCTAGATTAGTCTATTACTCTAGGAATACTTAGGTAATAGCTTATTTATCTTATTTACCTATAGCTATTATAGCTTTAGTAGAGATAAAGTAAATATACTTTCTTACTTTAGGCTTATACGTATAAGCTTTACTATAGCTATTCTTATTATAAGTAAGCTTAATAGGTAAACTATAGAGTAGGTAGTTAGCTATATAATAGGTAGAGTTAAATAAGAAAGTATAATTAGACTAGTAAGTAACTAGGTTATAAAGTTCTAGCTATAGTTATCTATAGATAAGGTTATAACTAGTAATATTAGTAACTTATATCTAGTCTTTAGTAATATAGTTACTAATCTAGCTCTTAACCCTAGCTATATAGTCTATTATACTTATAACTTTACTATTAGTAAGTCGTAGATAAATAGGTTCTTTAACTAGTACTATCTCTAGTCTATACTACTAGATAAACTTAGTACTAATAACTTATTTTATATAGCTACTATCTAGTAGGGCTTTAGCTTTAACGTTTATATTCTTACTAGTAATATAGTACTAGAAATATATCTAAGGCGTATATAGTAGTTAAATAGGTAGCCCTAGGCTTCTTAGATTAAAAACGTTATTAGTAGTAGTAAGATTAATAATATCTCTCTAATATTATACTTAGTATCTTTCTTATAGCGCAGCTACTAAGATATATATAGAGAGGCGTAATATAAAAGTAGCCTAAGCTTCTAGCTTAGTAATATAGGCTTTAATTTTATACGTAAAAGAAAGTTTCTAACTATAACTATAGTTAGAGATATCTAGTTTCCTACTTTATTAAGATTAAGTACTACTTTAGAGTCTTTAGTTAGAGTAGTAAAATCTTCTATATAGAAGAGTGCTATAGGCTTACTTTTAAGAAGGTATTTAGTCTTACCTATACTATCTACTTTATTAGGTATATAACTACTCTATAAGTAGTAGTAGTAGACTTACTTCTTCTTAATAAGCTTAAACTATTTAGAAGGATAGTAGTATAAGTCTACTTTACTAGCACTACTCTTAGTAGTATCTTAGTTTCTACTACTACTTATAGTAGTTAAAGAGCTTATTATAGTCTACGCTCTATTACTACTATAGTAAGTATTCTTAAGCTTATTACCCTATATAGTAGACTAGTTAGCTTTAATTTATTATAAATACTTAATAAAGCTTATCTAGTTTTCTATTCTATTACTACTATTATTTATAGCTATAGCCTTATACTTATTATTAAGATTATATATTATATAGAAACGTTACTATATAGCTAATAGCTTAGTATTAATAGTAGTAGTATTAAACTAAGCTATCTATTATCCTAGAAGTATATCCTTCTATTTATAGGCTTTAGCTATAATATAGTTTATAGTATATACTTCCTTATTACTAATACTAAAATTAGCGTAGAGGTTATTAAAGAGAGCCTCTAGTATCTTATATAGATCTTCTAAATCTACTAAGCTATAATAGTAGATAGCTTTATATATAGAGTTAGCTATATAATTATAAGTATATTTAATCTTAAACTACTTATCTAGAAATATTACCTATAAGTAACGTAACTTCGTCTATACTATAGTAATCTATTATTCTAAATCTTTATTAGTAGTACCCTTATACTCCTTTATATTTAAGTAGTAGCTATTAGAGAGGGCGTCTATATAGTTAGTACGTATAGAGTAATTAGTTATAATAGACGTCTATCTCTAACTACGTAGTTCTAGTATAGGAGAACGCTTATAGTAGTTCTTATCTTTATCCTTATCTTTACTCTTATCTTTATACTTATCTCTATTATTATTATTCTTATTATTATTATTATCTAAGAAGTTAAATTTATTATATATCTTAGGCGTATCTTCCTAGGCCTATTATAAGGCCTAGAAGTTCTATTTAGCTTCTATAGCTTAGGTAAGTACATTATTATACTCCTAGTAAAGACGCTTTATAGCTTTACTAGCTTTACTAATATAGGTATTCTTACTCTAATATTTAGTTTCTACTTACTACTTATAAGTATTAAAGGTATTAAGAGTATCTTTAAAAGTTTAGTTTAGTTTATAGTTCTTAGCGTTAGCCTACTTAATCTCCTCTATAATCTTATTAAACTTCTTATTATAATTAATAATCTCTTTCTTAGTTATAGCCTTAGCTTATATAGCTTTATTAGTAGTAGCTTTAGCTTATTTAGTATAGTCTTATATAGATATAAAGTTATTATATATAGTACTCTTAAGGTTAATATATTTATAAAGAGTAGTAAACTAGCTACTAGAGTACTACTTAACTAAAGTAGTAAATTTATCTTTATTACTAACTTAGGCTAGTATATTATTAGAATTAGTATTACTATTCTTATAATTATTATAGTAGAAGACTATATACTTAATAAGCTTACTATCTTTATACTTAAAGTAATAAAGAATAGTAAAGTCTTAGATAATAAAGGAGTAATATGTTAATAAGAAGTAGTAAAGTATAGTAAACTTAGAGCTAGGCTTCTTATATATCTATTCTTTATATTCTAGTTCTTTCTCTATATCCTCGTCCTTACTTTTATCTTTATTAGTAAGTCCTTTACTTTTTATAGAGATCTAGAACTTAATACTTTTCTTAGCTAGTAGCTTAATAGATAGCCTAAATATCTTAAGTTTATATTTATTATTAGAGACGTTAAACTTATTAAGCTTATATACTTAGGTACGCTTAGAGAGCTACTTAATAGAGGAGCTCTAAACGCGTAATAGGCGATATAAGTAGAACCTAGAGCATAATATATCCTAAGAAGCATATACTATACTTATAGAGAATTAAAGTTATAACTTACTAGTATTATTATTAGTAGCTATATTAGGTAACTATTAGAAACTACTAAGTATACTATTACTACTTACTCTAGTTATCTAATAGGCTAGCGTATTTAGGTAGGCTATATAACTACTACTTTCTACGCTACTTATAGAGTTATTAAGATCTTAGTAGCTTTAGTTATAATAGAAAGGTAAGTAGTATACTACTTTAATAGGCATTACCTATATAAGGCGTACGCACGATAAGCCTATACTAAAGCTTATTTAAGAAGTAATAGTAAGTTTATATTAGAGACGCTTTAGATTAGATAGTTAATTATTAAAGATATATTACTAGAAACTTACTATAGAGAGAGAGTCTTATAGAAAGCTCTTAAACTTAAGGTTTAAGGTACGCTAAGGCGCTAAGCCTTACTAGTAGTAGGCGCTAGCTACTAGCGCTACGCTAGTAAGAATATTAAAATAAGTATCTATAATAATTAACTAATATAGCTATAGCTCTTATTTAATCTACTTAACCTTAGCCTTCTTAGATATTATAATTAAGATAAAAGAGAGTTTAAAATAATCTCTTATTTAGTTAAACGCGACTTTAGTAAACTTTAAGAGTAAATCTATATCTACTTCTATTATATTATATATATTATTACTAAGTACTATAGATATCTCTAGAACGTCTTCTTCTTTATTACTATTACTCTAAGTAGTAATTTTACTTTAGTTACTATACTATTCTATTATATAAGAGAACGTTAGCTTTTAAATAAGCTTTATCTTTAGGTAAGTTTTATTAGATCTATACTCTTTATTTAGGGCTATAAGGATTAAATCTAGATTATTAGTTACGTAGTAGAGTTAGTATTTAGTAAAATTAAGTAATATTAATATAAGTTCCTCTATATCTAGGTTAAACTTAATAGGTTTACTTTATAACTATATTATAACTAAGGTAGTATCTATTAATATAACCCTAGTATTAAGTCTACCTATAAGCTCTATAAGCTAATAAATTATTATAATTTATAATAGTACTAAGTCTAGTAGTAGTCTATCTCTATTCTACTAAGCTAACTAACTTATAACTAGTATTATTATCTCTAATAGGATAGTATTCTCTAGACTTTATACTCTAGTTTATTTAATACTTTATATATTACGCATTTTAAATTTAGTCTTATCTTCTTAAGAGATATTTACTTCTATCTTATACTTAGCTATAACTTCCTTTAATTTAGGTAGCTTTAATAATAGCTTTAGAGTTATATAAGGCTAGAATTCTATACTTATAGACTTTATTTTAAATAGGTAAGTTTTCTTTTATTACTAGTAGCTAATAAAGTATTAAACTAGATTCTTAAACTTCTTCTTATCTAGTTAATTAGTTATAGCTTACTAAGTTAGAAAGATATAGTCTATAAAGATAACGTTTAGTTTTATTCTTATTAATAGCTTAATATCTTACTCTATATATAAAGTATAATATTACTACTAAGAACTCTAGATAAGTTCTATAACTATATTAATATCGCGTTCTAGTATCTCTATTTCTACTACCCCTAAAATATCCTATTTAATTATCTTTATCTTTATAAGAGACTTACTATACTCTAGGCTATTACGTATAGTTAAGTAGTCCTAGCCTACTAGCTATTTCTCTTTACTTTTCTAAGCGCGCTTTTAGTTAGTGTTTAATAATATATTAAGTATTATAATCCTATTAATATAGTTAGTACTACTAAGTACTATATTAATAGTAGACTTTATAGCTATATTTTACTAAGGTTAAGAGTACACTATATTAGGGTTATAGTATATATAGATATAGTAATAGATAGGACATAGTATTAGAGAATAAGAAGAGGTAAGAGATTAAGTAAGTAAATAAATATATTTAGAGGAGTATAATAGATATAAATATTATTATAATATAAAAGAGAACGTATACTATTATTATATAGGTCTCTATCTATTTATTTAGTTAATAATATTAGCTATTCTTACCCTCTATATATATAATATAATAACTCTATTATATATATATTATATAAGTATAGTAAAAGTATCTATATATTAGCGTTTATAATACTACCTATTTCTTTATTAAGTACTAAACTTAAGATAACTTCTTTAATTCTCTATTTTCTTCTCTTCTAGAGCTTATTTACTTAATCTATAAGAAAGGCGCCTAAAGAAGAATAGCCTACTCTACTCTTAACTTCTAATCTACCTAATCTATAAGAGAGGCGCCTAAGGAAAAATAGCCTACTCTACTTTTAACTTTTAATCTACTTAATTTATAAGAGAAGCGCTTAAAGAAGAATAGCCTACTCTACTTTTAACTTTTAATCTACTTAATTTATAAAAGAAGCGCTTAAGAAAGAATAGCCTACTCTACTCTTAACTTCTAATCTACTTAATCTATAAGAGAGGCGCTTAAAGAAGAATAGCTTACTCTACTCCTAACTTTTAATTTACTTAATCTATAGTAGAGACTAATAATAAAGATAAAGGCTCTCTACTTCTAACTTCTAATTTACTTAATTTATAATAGAGACTAATAATAAAGATAAAGGCTCTCTACTCCTAACTTCTAATTTACCTAATCTACCTACTCTATACTCTTATATAAAAGATCTATATTTAATATATTCCTAACTTCTAATTTACCTAATCTACCTACTCTATACCTTTACGTAAAAGATCTATATTTAATATACTCTTAAGTAACTCTAATCTCTAATTTACCTACTCTATACTCTTATATAAAAGATTTATATTTAATATACTCTTAAGTAACTTTAATCTTTAATTTACCTACTCTATACTCTTACGTAAAAGATTTATATTATATATACTCTTAAGTAACTCTAATCTCTAATCTACTTACTCTATACTCTTATATAAAAGATCTATATTATATATACTCTTAAGTAACCCTAATTTCTAATCTACTTACTCTATATGCTTACCTAGGTACGTAAAAGATATATATAAGATTAATCTTAGAATAACTTAGTAAGTAATAAATATTACTTTCTAAATTATATAGAAGTAGCTAATTATATAATAGTTAAAATAATAATATAAAGGATAATATAGAATAATAAGTATAATAATATAATATAAGGAAATATAGTAATAGAGAGACTATAAATAATAGTAAAGAAAAGGAAAGTTTATAGGATCTATATAGACTAGAAAAGTTTACCTATATAAGTAAGAGGAGGTTATCTATATAAATAAGAGAATATTACTTATATAAGTAAGAGAAGGTTTATTCTTACTATAACTTAAGTAAATTAAGTATAAGGTCTTATAAGGCCTAGAGAAGTTTACTTATATAGGTAAGAGAAAGTTACTTATATAAGTAAAGGAAGTTATCTATATAGATAAGAGAAGGTTTATTCTTACTATAACCTAAGTAAATTAAGTATAGAGTCTTATAGGGCCTAGAGAAGTTTACTTATATAAGTAAGAAAAGGTTATTTATATAGGTAAAGGAAGTTATCTATATAGATAAGAAAAGGTTTATTCTTACTATAACTTAAGTAAATTAAGTATAGAGTCCTATAAGGCTTAGAGAAGTTTACTTATATAAGTAAGAGAAGGTTATCTATATAGATAAGAGAACCTTAAAAGTTTATTCTTACTATAACCTAAGTAAATTAAGTATAGAATCCTATAAGGCCTAGAGAAGTTTACCTATATAAGTAAGAGAAGTTTACCTATATAAGTAAAAGAATATTACCTATATAAGTAAGAGAAGTATTATTTTATAAGATTTTAGATAAAAATTAAGAACGTAGGGTTTTACTAAAACTGCCTTCTATATTATTCTATTTTAAGTAAGTCCTACTACCTTACCTTTAGTAAATATTATTATAAGTATACTATTATTCTAACTAAACTTAAACTACTAAGCCTTTATTCGCGTACGTATACGTATTCTATCTTTATACTACTATTTATATTCTTAATAAGCTTATATTATATATATTTAAAAATTATATTAGTTATAATACTATACTATAAGAAGAGAAGACTTTTATTATATATTCTATTAGATTATTATACTACTATATAGGAGTTTAAGTCTTATACATTTATAATCCTTTTTATTTAAATATTAACTAATAAATTATTTAGGTAGCTATTCTACATAATCTTATTAATAAATTTAGAATAACTATTAAATATTAGTTAAGATATAGTAATTATTCTATAGTTATTAACTATATTTATAGTTAGCTCCTTTCCTAGTAATATAATATTAGTATCTACTATAATAAGCTGTAGAATATAGTTTACTATCTAGTTACTAATAGAATTATAGATTATCTTCTTTAAGGTAGCCTAATATCTCTAGTATATATTATAGTAGATTATAGTATAGAGTAAGAAGATATATATATATTAACTAAGAACTCTCTAAGTAGATATAATTATACTAAAATAAATATTAGCTTTTATCTAGACTATACTATATATAAGTCTAGCTTAAGATTTATTAGCTTTATATACTAAACTTCTAATAGCTTATAAGACTAACTTATATAATTAGTAAGATCTAAATACTATATATCTCTAATCTTATATTATAATATAGAACCTAAGAAATAATAGGTACTATATAGTAAAATAGTATATTTAGAATTATCTAGCTATCCTCTACTATAAATAAACCTTCTCTATATATAACTAGATAAGTAAAGTAGGCATAATAGTAGACTAGGAAGTAAAGCTTACTTACCTTAATACTAATTCTAATATACTTATAGTTACGCTATATAAAGTATAGAAGCTATATATTATATTAAAGTAGAAGCTTAACCTACGCTACTTTCTTACCTACTCCCTAAGTATTAACTATATATATAGTAGAAAGTAGAAGATAGGCTACTAAGTAGAGTAGGACGCTAATCTATACTACTCTCTTACTTACTCTCTAAGTATTAACTATATATAGAGTAGAAGGATAAGGCTTAGCTACTAAGTAGAGTAAGAGGCTAATCTATAATACTCTCTTACTTACTTCTTAAGTATTAACTATATATAGAGTAAAAGAATAAGACTTAGCTACTAAGTAGAGTAAGAAGCTAATCTATAATACTCTTTTACTTACTCCTAGAACCTTAGCTATATATACTATAGAAAGATAAGGCTTAGCTCTTAAGTAGAGTAGAAGGCTAATCTATAATACTTTTTTACTTACTCCTAAAACTTTAGCTATATATATTATAGAAGGATAAAGCTAAGCTACTAAGTAGAGTAGGAAGCTAATCTATAATACTCTCTTACTTACTCCTAAAACCTTAGCTACGTATATTATAGAAGGATAAAGCTAAGCTCCTAAGTAGAGTAAGAAGCTAATCTATAATACTCTATTATCTACTCTTAGAACTTTAGCTATATATACTATAGAAGGATAAAGCTAAGTTACTAGGTAGAGTAAGAGTATACACTTATTAGCTTTATTATTTATAACTTAAAATAACGTATACTAAGTATATCTTAGCTCTCTATATAATAAAGAAGTATATAAATATATATTTTATATACTAAAACTCTCTATAAGTAGGGTTAGTAAAGACCTAGATTATATTACTATTCTAAGTAGAATAATCTACTATTAAGGAAAGCGTACTATTCTAAAATTATATTAATATAAAGATATTAAAGACTTAAGGTATAACTCCCTCTAGATTAAAAGTAAGTACTTCTAAAGTATACACTCCTACTTAGGAGCCTTTCTATCTAATAATAGTAGATACTAATAATATATCTATTCTTAGAATAGGATTATTAGCTTACTCTACGTATATCTAGTCTTATAGCTCTAAGTTACTAGCTTATAATATAGAAATTCTTAGTATTCCTATATCTATATCCTATAGTAGCTTATTACTTCTTAGTAAGCGCCTAACTACTAAAACTATAAGAGAACTAAAGAGAAATATTAGAGCCTTTCTCTACTCTCTAAAGTATTATTATTTAACTAGCTCTATACTAGATTTAAGTCTAATTTCTAGTTACTTAAGAAGAAATAATTAGAGCTTACTTTACTACTTTAGTAACTCTTTACTATATATTAGTATATATAATAATTAGGTAAATAGTAGAGAGAAACTATTATAAAATAATTATATATTATAGCTATATATTTATAGTAGAATTGTAGAATCTATATAAGAGGTTAGCCTAATCTTATAAGATATTAAGCCTAGACTTAGTTACCTAGCTAGCCTTATATTAGACGCCTATATAGTTATTATTAATAATTAAATAAGGTTAGATTCTCTAAGCCTATTAGTTATCTTAAGTTCTATTACTACTTTCTAAGCTTATAAATTTTACTAAGGAGTAAATACTAAGAGTATATATATAGGATATAGTAGTTATATAAAGAGCTTTATAGAGATAAGTTTATCTATAATTATAGGCTAATAAAAGGACTAATAAACGCAGCCCCTATCTATATAAAGTAGACTTTCTATAGAATTATACTTTAGTATATATAAATAGTAAGATATAGATTTTAGTTAAGTAGGGCTAAATACTACTCTATATATTTAGTCTAACTATAAGAATAAAAGAGATCCTAGTTTAGGTATTAGTAGATTATTAAATACTAGCTATACTTTAACTTCTAATTAAATATATTATTAATATTACCTACCTTATAATAATAGCTATAAAGAGTCTATATTAGTATAGAATATTAACTCTATCTCTAGTACTAATTAGGTAAATATATATAGCTAAAAATAATTAGATTAGTATATAGTAGAGCGTAACCTAGTAATACTTATATAAGATACAACTTTAGTAGTTAGCTATACCTTAGCTACTAGTAACTATATTAATATAAAACTTAATATTCTCTATCTAGCTACTTAGCTATATCTAGATAACTCTTTATATCTTAATACTATAAGTAGTAAGCTACTATATATTCGTATCTAGAGATATAATATTTAATTCTATAAAGAATTAGGAGAGATTAATACTACTAACCTATATTAGACTCTATTAGAGATTATTAGCTACTTAGTAAAGCCTTACTAGAAGTAAAAACTAATTATAGAGATTAACGTAATAGAGTATATACTAGGCTCCTTCCTTATCTTATAATAACGCTAATTATTATAGATATATATATAAAGATCCTAAACTATACTATATTTATATTATTAGAGAAGAGCGTTATTAATATAACTCCTCTTTCTTTATTTATTAGTAAGATTTATAGAATAGGTATTAAGGTAATTAAGAATTAAATATATAGACCTTATAGATTAACTAATATAAATAAGTTTATTATCTATAGTAGTAGAAAAGAGTTTTACTTAATACTAGACCTCTCCTTTATTAGTCTATAAAGCCTTAGCTAGTTTCTACTAAGTAGTTAGTATAGGCTATTAGTACTTATAATAGAAGTATTAATTCTTAAGGTATATAATAGTAATAAGAGGTAGATTTATATAGACTATATAAGTTCTCTAAATTAAACGCCTATTAGTAAGCTAATATAGCTATATAGAAGTTTTTATCTATCTTTTATAGTTCTTTAAGTTAGCTAGGTAGTAGAATATATAAGAAGTAGTCTAGCACTTCTAATTTATTTATAAGAACTACCTTCTTATAGATAAATCTATTATCTACGTATACTATAGGTTTAGTAAGGAAGTAAATACACTTTATATAGTTTATTTACTATATAAGTATTTCTAATAAAAAAGTAGAGACTTAAATTTATAAACTATATATCTACTCTATTATAAGAGTTTTCGTAATAAGTTACTATATCTAGGTTATATTATAGTTAATTATTATAATTAGCTTATCTACTACTACTATATATATCTATAGTATATATTTAATCTTATCTAGAGATTCTAATACTATAGTAAGGTAATCTTCTTATTAAAGTTAATGTTATAGGTTTACTATATCTATTTAATTATATATAAGCTAAGGAATTTTTTATATATACGTACTACTAATATATAAGTAAAGCTAACTAATATAGTTACTTATTAAGGTTATAAGACGTCTAAATAATCTATACTTAGTAATTAGTTCTTAGTAGTTATCTTATAGATAATTACTAGCTTATAATAAAGGTATAATATTATTTATTAGATAGGTGCTGTAGGTATCTCTACCTATTATAATATAAGGGTAAATAGAAGTTAGATATATATATTTATATTAACTATAGAAACCTAGGTATAATAAGTATATTATAGAGACGCTAGAAGACAAAGGCGTAGAATAAAATAGCGTATAATATAATAGTTAAATATTATAAGATTACTATTATACTATTAGTAATACCTACTTTAGGATTCTCTATCTATAGATTACCTTTAACTTCTTAAGAAGTTACTAGTTTAAATCTTTAATATTTCTAGACTGTAGCACTAAAATATTAGTCTTTAACTTAAAATTTAAAAGTTAATAAAAGTCTTTAGATAGTACTAAAAGGACTATAGTACTAAAATATATCTTAGTTCCTTCTTAAAAGCTTAGTAGTATAACGCCTATAAGACTAGAAAGGAATACTAAGCTAGCTAATATCTAGTATAGTTCTCTCTCTTCTTTTTTTTTCTTTTCTAAGTTAAAGGATATTCTTTTACTATAATGTAGTTTTAGCTCTTTTTAAATAAGTATCTATCTTTTTTTTTATTTACTTAGGTATAAGTAATAGTTTTATATAGATTTAGAAGTAAGAAATATAAATACTACTAGAACTATTTAAGATCTAGTAAGCCTAAAATATATCTTTATTAATATCTAATTACGCCTATATATAATAACTATAGTATAAGATTACCTAACTTAAATAAAAGTAGTATAAGGTAAATAGTTATTAAGTATATAGTTAAACTAGTATAATAAGTCTCTTTATCTAAGGTAAATAAAAGAGTATTTATCTTAATACCTATTATATATTAATAATCTAAATCTTATTTACTAGATTAACTACGTAATTATTTACTACTACTAACGCCTATAGTAATCTACTAATAAGCTAATACTTTATATCTATCTCTTTATCTTATCTTTAAATCTATATATATCCTCTACTATTAAGCTATTAATTACTAGCTAATAGAAAAAGCACTACTACTTCTATATACTTAAATAGAGGCATTTTAATAGCTTAACTTCTTATAATAGGAATATAGCTAGTTTAATAAAGATATAATAATTTACTTTTAATAGGTCTGCTTCTATATATATAGTAGCTATTATAGCTATAAAGATATAGAGGCGTTAATCTAATTAGAATTAAAATTATTATAGTTATAGTATTTAGAGCGTTAAAGTATTATTATTAGCTATAGAGTATAGTATAATAGTGTTCTAAAAGCGCGAAATCGTATTATAGCGCTTATCTTTTATTTTATATTACGTAACTAGCGTAATATATAGTTCTAGAAACGCTTATTATAGAATACTAGTTATAATTACTATAGATATATTATAGCTTATTACTACTATAATCTTCTTAACTTAGTCTTTAGTAATTCTAATAAATATAAGTAAGTTAAGTTTAAGCCTTTTATAGGCAGCTATAATAATACTTAAGTTACGCTCTATTATTACTTAAATATTCTTAACTAAGAAATATATCTTTAGGTTTAACTTAATAATATTTATAGTATTAGTTAGTAGTTAGCTAGGTTAAAAGAAGATAAGTAACTATCTATAGTAATAAGTAAAACTATACTTAGTACTAAAGTAATATTTTTCTAGAGACGTTAGAATATTAAAGTTAGGCTTATGTTACTACTCTTTAAACTACTTAGTCTTTAGTAAATATATAATAGATAGGAATATTATAAGTATTTAGTAAAAATCCTATTACTTATTAAAGTATATAGCTCTACTAGCGCTAATACTTCTCTTATATATAACCTATTCTTAAAGTAATACTTTAATTATCTCTTCTAGATAAGTAACCTAGGCGTTATAGCTCTCTAATACTATCTTATTATAAGTTAATATCTTACTATAGACTACTAGTAATTTTAGGTTAAGGATACTCTTAAGAGATTTATCTTAGTAAAGAAGTACTATATTATAAAAGTAGCGTATTAATATTAATAGTAGTATATTACTAAACCTTATAAGAAATTACCTATAACTAAATTTATTATAGAATAACTACTATACTATATTAGATTTATATATATATATTCTATTAACGTTAGAAATAAGTAAGGCTATAGACTTTTTATTATTCTTTCTATTCTTATAATATTACTAAAAAGCCTATAGAGCTTTTTCTTATTAGTTTATAAAGTTTAAGTATAGAATAAAAGCCTTTAGCTTATCCTAGACTAAATACTTTAAAAAAATAAAATTAGGAAGCTTCTAAAGCTAAATATCTCTAACTTTATCTACGCTCTTTAATTTATTAAAGCCTAGATTATAGACAATAGTATTAAGGATATTAAAAATCTAATCTTATATTAAAGCTAAGTTATACTTATTAACTATTATTATGTTAAAGTTTATATACTTTACTAATTTACCTCTTATTATAAAGATAAAAGGCTTAAGAATCTTAGATTTAAAAGCTCTAGGTATAGTAATAATAACTAATTATATATAGTCTATCTTTATAATCTTAAATACGTTCCTATTATATATAAGATATTACTAGTTAATAAGTATATTATTATTATATATTCTATAAAAGACGTAACTAGTTTAGTATAAAGTTTATAAGTAGGTATTACTAATAATTATATTAAAGCTATATAGCGAAGCGGCGTTAAAGTATATATTAAAAATATTAATCTATCTAGCTAATACTTCCTTTAATAGATATATTATAAAGTTAGTAGATAATTAAGTAGTATATCTATAGTAGAGAGACTAGAGCTTATAGTAGTATTAAAAAAGATAGATATTAGATAAGAGGTATATTTCTCTAGGGTAAGTATTAGCTAGAAAATATAGTAGCCCTAATTATAAGTTTCTCTAAGTCTAGATCTAATACGCTATAGTATTTAAAACCCCTAATTACTAGCTAATTAAGTAGGCCTATAGAATACTATCTATACTATACTTATTAGTAGAAAATATTATTATAAACTTATTTAATATATTATATATTTATATTATAAAAGTTAAATAATATAGTTGTAATAGTATAGAAATCCTATTAAGTTTAATACTGCTTTAGTTAGTAAAGGCGTTAAATAGAAAGTTAAAATGCTAATAAGCTTATAGCTATATCTATTAAGTATTAAAGGTTAGTAGATAGTAATATTATACTAATCTATAATATCTATAGCTAAAAAACTTTTATATCTCTTATTATCTATAGATTATATTATTAGTCTTATACAATTTATCTTCTAGGTATTACTTAAAGTCTATAGACTTTAGTATAATTCTTATTTTAAGACTAGTTACGTTATATTAATATTCTTCTATAAGCGCTATAAGAATAGATATACTATAGCGTACTCTATATAGATAATAGGAGCTTAAGTAAAGTAATATAATCTCTTTACTTTATAAGTTAAATTTAAGTATAGGTTTCTAAAGCTAACTAATAATTAAACTTAGTCTTTCTACCTTATTCTAAGACTTTAAATATTTAATAAAAGTAGTAGCTTAGATATCTATTAATAGTAGTAATCTTTCTCTAACCTAACTAGCTACTCTACTTATAATAATAAGTATTTAAGTAACTAAGATAAGGTTTTCTAATCCCTTTACTATTCTATAACTAAGTAGAATAATAGTATAGCTCTTCTTTAGTCTAGTTAAGGTTTTAATAGAAAGACTTACGTAATCTAGATTCGCCTCTAATATAGTTAAGCTTACTTTATAACCCTTTCTAAATTCTTTTACTTTATAGGTATTTATAAACTAAGGAAATAGGGTATATAAGAAATTATACTCTCTTTTAATTAATATAATAGGAATACTAATAGCTTCCCTCTATAGGCGTATAATATAAGTAACTATTCTAGCCTTAAACTTAGTTATTTAGTTTAGTAATCTTTATCCTAGTTATTCTCTAATATCTACTTAAGATTCTCTAAATAAAGAAAGAAATATATATATAAATTTTATAAGTAAATCTTTCTATTTATAGTTAAAGTTAATAGTATCTAAAAGGTCTTTATTAGTGTTTAAGAAATCTATATTAAGTAAAAGAATAGTAAATATCCTTTCTATAGTTTAAGAAGCCTACTTTATATTCTTAACTAGTATAAGAAGATCTATCTAGGCTACTTAATAGCGTACTATTATATTTATAAACTCTTTACCTTAAAAGGCTCTAATATCTCTACTTATTATAACTATATATATTAGAGTACTCCTAGAGCTAGGTATATAAGTAATATATATTATAGCGTATTATAGGCGTAGTTATAGTAATAACTAGCGCGTTACTTAATAAAAAGAGTTTTTTAGCTAATACTTAGTAAGGCTAAGTAAGTTTATTCTAGTAAGTAAATATTAATAATCTAAGTAAGCTAAAAAGACTAATCTAGGATATAGTATTAAGGTAGATTACTTAGGTATATAGATATTATAATTACTTCTAAAGTTATAATACGTTATTAGTAAGAATAATTATAAGAGTAGTATTTATTTTTAGTTAGTATATATATATAGGGTCTAGGGCTAAGCTAGATTTCCTATAGTATACTATAGAATACTAGTAAGTAACCTTATTATTAGAGAAAGTAAAAAAGATAATTAAATTACTATAATATAGGGTTAGAATATATTCTATATTTATAGCTCTATAAAACTATATTTCTATACTTTCTAAGTATTTCTAAGTATTTCTAATTATATTAATCTAGGTACCTATTCTATACCCTCCTATTACGCCTAATCTACTTTATCTACTTACTTTCTACTCTATACCTCCTTATTATACCTAATCTACTTTATCTACTTACTTCTTACTCTATACTCTCTTATTACGCCTAATCTACTTTATCTACTTACTTTCTACTTTATACTTTTCTATTACGCCTAATCTACTTTATCTACTTACTTCTTACTTTATATCTTTCTA
>Ga0210040_10003040_pt1 | contig 23028 bp, 18 predicted proteins | sample CryGeyCG12114_NA_FD_185462 | JGI IMG/M metagenome (GOLD analysis project Ga0210040, IMG submission 185462) | Groundwater microbial communities from aquifer - Crystal Geyser CG19_WC_8/21/14_NA (SPAdes) (version 2) | ecosystem: Environmental > Aquatic > Deep subsurface > Groundwater | place: USA...
AAATAAGACCACAAAACTCGAAACAACTCCAATACACGTATAACCGTACCGCAATTTGAAGTTCCTCTACCTCTCGTCAAACATGGTCGATCTGAATTGGCAAAACAAGTGCACCATTCCCGCGGAGTGATGGTCGAATCTCTGTAATGCATAAAATATGGAAAACATGAATTCCCTTGTTGAAAACTTGTAACTGAGCTGGCTCAACTTCAAAACAATAAATTCCTATAATATAGCTTATTTATAACCAATACAACTATACCATCCGCAAAATACATAAATAAAGCATCAACTGAACCCACATTATTCAGCATTTATATTCATTTGCTACTGCATAATGGAAGACAAAACTCCCCACTCACCTGTCGGTATCGCATCTCGCAATGAATGGCTTGATACATTTTTCATTCCTGTCATTTTCCAAGTCGAATAGTTCCTGATGGGAAAGATGACTGTTCTCGTCCGTGTTTAAGTGGGTAAACATCCATTGTACCTCAGGCTTACAATCCCCAGGGAAATACACTACAAAAAATTACGGCAGAGTCTTGTAAAACTAGAGTAAACAACGGAACCCGGCCATGTCAGATACACTCAATTCCATAAAGATGAATGTTTTTACTCCACATTTTTTAAACTTCAGACTAGTGAATAACACGTAATCTGACAAAAGAAAACGTGCATCCTAACAATACGAACTGTTCAAGATAAAAGTCTGCCTTTTCCAGTATATTGGATCCTAATCTTCATTGGGTTCCTTTTAAGAAAAACTGTGCACTAATCACATCATTCTTTTCATATCCTGTCTCATTCAGTGAATTCAGTCCCACGCAAACAAAGCATAGACTAAACCTGTACTAACTAACTTATTACATGGAAAATCAGCTTTAAAGCCACAAAAGGCAATTTTCTCCAAGCTTTCTCATCTTAGATGTTCTCTATTATCTTCAGGGAGCCAACCAGCCTAGATGGGCTAAGCTTAATGCCATTAAAACAATAATTTATATCATTCATCAATCATACAAATGCTCTACGTCAGTACCATCCACATGTAATCTCTTATGACTCTAACTTGCACATGGTGTGAAGAACAAAATGTTTTTTTCGCATTCGGCAGTGCTTGCCTGCGTACAAAAAAGTTATAGTTCGTTCCTTGGGCATAAAAAGAGGCATTAACATTTGAAAGGTATACTCCATCAAGAGAAAAGCACTAATGTACTATAGTCATAGTGAGCACTATAAAGTCCTGCGGCCTTTTACATTCTCAACATTCAGTGCTCATTTCAACCTTTCACATTATTAACTTAGGCATACTATGTATTCTCGTCCGGAGAGCGTAACCTTTCGTTAAATTATGCATAATTGCGGACAACTAGGCTTTTCTATAAGAGTATACGGTCCACAGTGAATAGAAAGTGAGCAAGTTTGTATATGATAAGTTTTGCAAACTTTCATCTCCCTTATGAGCACGAATAAAGTACACGGATGTGTCAGAACGGGTTGGGTAACATGGACGGAAAATACTCAACACACCAGTAAATTACATATTGGATTAGAGAAAAAGCTCATGAATAGAGCTCTTCAAATTACTTGATCTTTTCAAGCTACATGCACTTAAGGTTTCCATCTTTAAAAGCTTCAGGGAACCATTTAGTGGAAACTACAGTATAGACATCATGTGTGGAACAAAGGATAAAAAAAGTGGAAAATAAATTATGCTAATCATGTAAGAAAGAAAAGAGAAAGAGCAAACACGACCTAAATAGATAGAAAATATATACATGTGCTTGGCTGGAAGTGAAAGGAAGAAAATTAAATGGAAAATTGAAGTGTGTATCCCAGTGGGTAGAAAAAATGCAATTTTTCACCAACTTAGCATAAAATTGCAATGTTTGAAGCAAAAGAGTGCAAATTTTGCTTTATGTCAGTCCGCAAAATGTTTTTCGATCTATTTACAGATATTTTCAGGCAAAATTTAATACCTTGAGATTGCATCGATCGATATTTATTGAAGGTAAGTTCTCCAATACCTTTTACGAGTACTATATTAAAGCCCGCAAGGTGCAAAGTGAAAAAGGAAACATTGGGTCTAGAACTTTTAGAATGCTGAGCCTGAAGGAGAAAACATAAGTTTCATCTAGGTTGGTACAAACCATTAGTTAGTGGAAGGTAACATTACGTAAATTCAAGACAACTCAACTCCTAATTTATATTTTCTGAAACTCAAACACAGAACTCTAACTTACAGTGTGGTAAACCACTTTTCCGTGGTCTACATAGAAGATAACGTGAACCATAAACTACAATTAAATATTAAACACAACTACTCCCTATTCCCTTCTTAAGTGTCCTATTGTCAGAATTAATTCAGCATGTAATTCGCATACAAAAGTAGAATCAGTGACTTCGCCCGACAAATGTATATTACAAACATTTAAAGCGCCATTTAACTCACCACTCGCCAAGAAAAATGCCCGTCACATATCTCTATCTACTTTGCTCTAATTCATTGCTTACCTTGATCATTGTGATTTCGCCGACTGTATATTTTCCTCTTCTGTGCATCAGCCATAACCACAGAAAACCAATCCAAAAGTCGCACTCCCATTGATTCCAAAGTCTCGTCATTGCAACCTAACAAAAATACATCATTCTTCATTAAGCTCATTGGATTCATACACGTGGGTATTTCACCCAAACTAACATGAGACTCAAGTAAAGTTCAAAAATGAAAATCGACAGTTCAGATCAGGAACACAGTAACTGCCACTTGACTCACTTCGAGTTGAAACTGGTTTCACATTAATCACTTCATTGTAGTTGCGCAACTTGTCTGCAGAAGTTTTCTTGCTGCCCTTCCAAGCATAGTCCTGTGTGGAGTCAATAAAAAGAACACTTCATCACATTCCCATCTCTCTGAACATATTATGGGAGCCCACAAACTTAATAACTAACGCGTTGACAATACTAAACTTTTATTTTTCAACTAACTAACCAGTCAACCAACTATTTATCCGTTACCCGTTTAATACCAAAAGTTGTAGAACATTACATACATAAAATTTCCCATTGAACAAAACACAAAGTACCGGACTGGTACTACATTCACGGCACACAAAAAATTTCTGCATCACATGAGCACGTAAATCATAAAATCTACGGTGATGATTTCAAAAATATCGCCCCATTAATGCTACGATTGGATTTAGCTAATGGAAGCGTGCAATTTATCACGGTCGATAAAATTGACGACTGAAGAACTGAAGAACCTCTGAGTCCATCCTGAACACGTGAAACTATAAAACGGAACCCGATCTAAGTCCTGCTTGATTGAAAAGTTCAAAAGAACAATGGAATTACAACAAAAGGGTCCAAAGTAGAGAACAATAGACTATAGTAGAAACTTGAGGATGGCTCAACTAACTGAACTTTGGGTGAACGGAGAAAGTACCAGAGAACGAAAAAACATAAACGAGCGTGGAAAAGCTTTCAACAAAACATAAACCCATAATTCCTCACCAGGATATTAAGGCATTTGCTTAAACCCGCCGCACAACACAGCAGTAAATAATAATAATTGATTTGTTTGCGTGGTACAACACGCAGCTATGAACAAAGTGAAATATTTTCCATGAGCATGCTATAGCAAGAAAAAGTCAAACAGAAAGTATAGCGTGAAAGACAAATATCCTGGAGCTGACAAAAACATGAATAATATAACCCTTGGGCCAACAGTAAGAAGCCAATGTTACATCTACATCCTCTAGCAAGTACAAGTTAGCAAAGAAGCTGCAAATAGCAAATAATATTGAAAAACACGCTTTTTTTCCTTCGTACACACGAACACACGTACACAGACATAGACAGAACCAAATAAATAAAAAAATCCACACATTCTCCATTTTGTCTACTATATTATATTTTTCCTTTTTCCACGATATTTTTTTCTCCATCATGACTATGATGGGCTGCCTTCAAGACGGAAAACAAAAGTGACAAGTGACAGGGAGTACATGGTTGGCTGAGCTTGATATTAAAAATCGTTGTGTAAAAAAATGGACATGCATGCATGTTTGGAATTGGCACAACCAACTACAGTAGATCGGTAACATAATCTCGAGGGCTTTAAATACAGAATTGAAGCTTTTTTTTCGATTCTATGTAGATAGTTCATAAAATTTCCCATAATGCTATATTTGGGATGCAGGACCCTAACCGTTCAAAACATGATCACAGTACGATAAACTGCCCAGAGGAGATAGCATAGACTTAAAATGTAATATGCAGGCAATAATGTGAATCTCTTCCTTAAGTACTTTACGGCGGTAGTAAATTACGGCTCAACAAATACGACTGACACCACACAGCTTGTATTACAATGTTTTTTGCGTGCCTGCCTCACCTTGTATTTGGAGTATCGATCCTTGGAAGTGGGTTTGGCAGCTACGGGCATTCCGCTGGCAAATCCCTTATTAGTAAACATGTTGATGTCATGATCGTCATGTGTATTCAAAATACGATTCTTTTTGGATTGCACCCCAGTTTTTTGTTGAACTTTCAAGTCCCCAACGGTTTTCTTGTACTTCTGCATGAATCGGTTCACTCGGTTCTTGTCTGTGGGTTCTTTGACCAAAGATAGTTTGTCTGAAACACAGAAATAAAAAAAACATTCTCAAAAATCACATTGCACTACCATTTATATCTTAATAATCTCCCAAATCAACCAACACAGCTAATTGGTAGCACTACAACAGTTAATTAAGAGTTAGTTCGAACTCATCAGAGCACTAATATTTAATCGGATTATACAAGCTCATTGAATACGTTATACATAAAGGCAAATGAGCGTGCTGGAAGTAAATTATTGTTCCGTTCGGCCTCGTGTAATCAGATAAGTTTGTGGAAATAGGGATCCTTACAACGTAGTAGGGAAAAGGATTCAGTGGAAGCGCTACATTGGATTTCGTCAGAGCACGCACCATGAAATTCAGAATCTTCAAAAGATAAAGTCGCCTTGGGATTATAATTTATAGAGCCCAGATAAATTGAGTTGGAGATGTAGCTCTGAAAAGGCTAAGAAGAATGAGCACACCAAAAGAGTAATCACAATGGTCCCTTTAACATATAACAGCGCGTAAGTATTTTTAACCATAGCTAACCAACTAAACGTGTCGTCCAAAGTTAAATTACCGGGTGTGTGTGTGTCTGTGTGCATAGTAGAGCCATTGGAAAGATTTAACGAGCTATATGAAATCCACAAGACGGAAAAGACAAAAACGAAATTTTTATAAACTACGTCGTGAAGTTTTATTAATCTTTCTTCTTCCATCATAAATAATATCCTGATCAAGATTAAGATAAAACAGCGAAGGCGAATACTGAACACACACAGCCATTAACTAACTACCAGGATGATAAAAAGCATAATAGTTTTTCTTTCATAATGGAACTGTCTAAAAACTTGGCCTTGATTTAGTCGCTTAAATAAATTATTTGGCTTGAAAGAAAATAAATTGAAATCTGGCTACAGAAATTGATCAGGGAAATTTCAACTGGAACTGACGAATAAATAAGAAATGTGAACATTGCATGTGCATGTGACTTGGCCAAATACAAAAACGTGTTTCAGAATCCGGCATTAACAAGAAAAAACAAATTTAAAAAACAAGCACAGCAGTTAGTAAAATGCATGTCATCACACAAGATGCAAAACGAAGCTTTGTTCTATAGGTGTGTTCTATAGGTATATTCGATAAAAAGACACTCTAAGTACTAAACAGAATATTTTTTCCATTACGTAAAAATCGACGACTTTTTAAACCAAATGAAAACAAGGTACCTTCCCTGACATGAAAGACTGTACGCAATAAGAACGAATGTACGGGATAAAAATCTAATCAATTTGGGAGCCTTGAAAGAAACATTATAACTAACGGCTGTATAAGGTATTCAACTACAGCCTAACTAACTATAGCATAGTCCATTAAGTAGAACATCAATTCCGCTTGAATGGAATGGTAAAAAAGAGACCAAATTGCATTCGTTCGCTTCCAATTTCGAAATCTAATTGCATGTCTTTTCATTTGCGTCATATTTGAAAACGATCGATTGTACAAGTAATAATAAAGACGTGTAAACATGCAAATCTAATGTCTACCTTCCTAATCATTCACATAGAACGATCTACCTTAAGCTATTCGTGAATCTCCCATGGGCCTCGTTGCGAGTTATTACAGAAAAACTTACAAACTAGCGGGTGCCCCAAAAAATTGTTCATCCAAAAAATACCAAATCGATAGCTAAATTGGCAATTGACAACACACAACTACCGTACTATCCTTGTATTCCTGACAAAGTTGAAAAAGCGTATGTAAAATAAACTGCTGATCACTTGATAAAGTGAAAACCCCGAATTAAATTCATAGCAGGATTACATTAGCATATACAACAACTTTCGCCAACATTAATCATGTACAGGAACATTTTATTTACCACACAACTTGCAACCGTGCATAAAACGTAGAAGGACGATTATTTATTCAAAGAAATTGCGTGCTGAAAGAATAAATAATGGAGAGAAAATCTAGCTGGTACTAGTAGCACACATTACATACAGGAATGAAAACATTTCTCGACAAAATGCTCCCTACAAAGCCATGCGCCTAGCCATTATTACATTTTTTCTACTGTTCATCAACCCTGCGATGCTTGCTTTTTCCTTCAACTCAAGGATGAGGCAATGATGTACACATACACAAAATCGATTTCACACATCCCCTGGTACAATTTGTGGTGCACGTTTGTTTTCCTTGGTGATCAAGCGGGTGCACTTTAGTGCTTCACGATTGCCAACAAGATCCATTCACCACCTTTGCATTTTAGCATGATGAAATTTCACATATATAGTTACTACTCCTTCCTTTCCCCACATTTTTTCAACACAAATTGACCACGTCATACTAGGGAGTTTGGGATTACTTGTCGTCGTAGTACGACAGATCAGATGAATCATTTCATGTGTTGTACAGATATCCCATCTGTCCTATGAGCGACCGATGAGGCACTTGAGCGACAGATGGGGTTCATCTGTCCTGTTCTGCTACTTGCTACGTAAAATCCCTAACTCCCTACTAACTTTAACATGCGATACAGTGCGCAAATATGCTTGGCTTACTTTCTAAGTAAACCGTATGGCTATGGTTGGCAGCAAGGATATAGAAAGTTTTAATTATGTATTTGCAACCACGTTCGAACGCTGTTTTAAAACTTTTCAATTTAGTCCAGAATTCTTAAGCAAGATAGTAATGAGTTTGGTTCTACGGTTTTGGCTCTTGACAAGTTGACACGTATAACAAACACCTACACTAAATGAAACGCTACTAACGCTACATAAACTATTCAGTACATCTTTCTTGTATGTAATACATAAACTCAATCAACAGAATCCAAAATCTACAAGCACATTTTGGGATATACAACCATATGCAATGATGGATTCGTAAAAAAATGGCCATATTGCAAAACTGCCTTGCACAAGCCCGAAAGGACAAACCAAGTAGAAATAAACAAATCAAATTTACCTTTACACGGACAAAATCCTTTGCAAGCCACACTCACTTGGGAGGTTTGCATACAATTGTGGTAGTCTAGTCGACATAAAGAGCTGTACGTTCGATTGTCGGAGCCACAGATGAATGTCGGTTTCACCACAGGACATGAAGTGCAGGATCTGAAAGAAAATGACATTATTTCCGTGTTTCCCAAATGACAAGGACAAGACAAATGGAGCAAACTAACAAACACTCCAATCAAATCACTATATAATAACCAAAACACGGTCTACTGACTAATACATGCATATTCATCAATAACAAATTTGCGGCTCTGTTAGGCTGACTAGCATAATAGAAAAAATAGCAATTTTCAACAAGATCTGAGAATGATTGGGATGAAAGCTGATGACGTCTAAAATTTAATAATAGAGAACGGGATTCCATGATGCAGTAGGCACTCTAGAAGATCAATGAAAATGTGAAGAGAAACCGAGAACACAGAAAAGGATGAGAAAAGAATGCGTTCAAGTGACATTGGGGTTTAGGTGGAGACACGGCCCTGGATTGTCAGCTCTACATCTTCTGTTGAATTGAAGAGCTGACAAATCTAAACTCCATCTATTTCATTTAATATAATAATTGGAGTCGTATTAATGTTTCAAAACATTATATTGATCCGTGTAAATACGTGAGAAAGATAGTTAGCTACCAAAGTTAGCAGTGTGATCCAAAACTTATGAAACTACTCCAATCGTTTTTAGATAAAAGCCGTCAGTTAGTTTTAAAAAACTTTTGGAACAACTTGATGTACTATTCACCATTCTTCTGTACGAATCTACTAATGATTGCATGCAAACAACATCACAGTTGCTTTACTACCTACTATATCCTATGCATAAATGGCATAAATTCAGTAACTTTCACTGTCACATCTAAATATCGACCCATCAAAAAATTCAAAATTAAAAAACTCCTACTCACTTCATGTCAATATAATTCATATTGGAAGAGCTGCCATCTGACTGAGCCAGGGAATTGGATTGCTGAACATCTTTCCCCCATTTGCTATTGACAGGATTGGCAAAAAGATCCTCAAGGGAGTCATCATCATTGTCATTGTAATAATCAGAATCTGAATCTTCGTCCTCATCATCGTAGTCCCCATCATCTTCATCCGACTTTATGGATTCCTTGGCTTTAGATTTAGGGATGATAAAATCACTAAAAAACGCATGAATTCCAAGTGGGTATAAATTTTATTTTCACTAAATAAACATGTATGGGAAATAACTTTCTCAGCTATGTTGAGTCAGAGTTGCTAGTTGCTATTCTAATAAATAAGAAAAGAGTGAGAGTATATTACCCATTTTTATGAAGTTCTTTTTTACTGACGCAAACGGCTGTAAACTCATCTTCTAGGAGGCACAGTTCTTTCTTCTTACATTTAAGAGCTTGGCAAAGATCACCTACCAAAATTATCAAAGTAAGTATGCAGCCGAGCGAATTCTCATTGCACGTTATATTAACAAAAGAAAACCAGCAGGAGTGCAAAAGTGGGGAGGAAACTTCTCACACAATTTTTGATGAACAAAAGGAAACTCAAGGCAAATATTTAATAATATGCTATAAACTACTTCTTTTGCACAACACATGTCTGCACATAGGGATCTATAATTGCTTTAAATGTTGTACATTAATCTTCCTTTCTAATAAATCCTATAGCGTTAAATTAAAATCCCAGCATGTCGTCTTTTCAACCAACCACCAAATACTGAATCATGATTCCTTCAATCGTTCTTTTGATAAAAGGAGCAAAACCCTAAGCATAAAACCATATGAGGAAGACATTGAATGATTCACTGATACAAATACAAATGCTATACACACAAGAAATGTCAAACTTTCGGTCAGCCTTCTAACTAACTAAGTAATTCAAGTCGGACTAGTAAAAGATTTTGTAAAATAACCAGCTAAACAAACCAAATGATGAAAAAAAAACGAAAAGGAGATAAAGAAAATCCCCTTTTAGCTCTCGTTCTCAACAACGAATAGGGTAGCTGGGAAATCCATTATCACGCATAAAGTCCCCATCTCACTACTATTTCTATGTACAAAACGAACGGTCGGATGCCATAAGTGGAGATGAGTTTTTCGGTTCGTCAGCATATATAAAAGGTACAACTAACAACTCCCCTCCCCGTCTGTCCCAAAAAAAAACTTTCTCTACTGTTTCACAAGGGGAAAGTATCAGTACATTTCAGTAGCTGTACAAATCGTAGAGACACTCAACTTTTCTGCCGGAGAGGCCAAAAAGGAAATCTGTCTACATGCTCGGTTACTACTCAAGTATATTATGTGTTTCCTTTCCCAAACTTGGCATCCGACTAAGGATACAGATATGTTTTCTTTTCGTCAGTTAGTCAGTATCTATCCTCACTCTGTAGCTAATAATTGACTCACAGAGTTTGGCTGCATTGACTATAAAACATGGGACGAGGAGTGCCTTCTGATGTTGGTGGAAAGTCGGGCTTGCACAGTGCTTTAAATGTGCACAATTCTGGCAAAATAAATACTGAAAGGATCCAGGATTTTTCACTGCACTGTCTGACAGAGAGTAGCATAATGTTGAGTGTACTATTTCTACCCTGATGGTATGGTTTACACACAACTAACTATAACTAAGAAAATTTTCTCACTGATTATCTGCTTTACACTTTATTGTAGTTAAATTTTAACTCTTCGTAAATTTTAATTAGTTTGATGAAAGCAAGGAATAAATTGAAACTATAGTAAATATTAAGTAACAAAGTAGGACGGTTGCTGAGGTTTAAAACATGCATTGAAAATGAACGACAGCCATGCAGCAATGGTAACCATTGGTAGGTAGGTATTAGTTCGAAGGACACAAAACGTTAAAAGCATTCAAGATGAAAGTAAAATGAAGTTTTTTTCAAAGCTTTTTGCTCCTTGATTTGACAACCACTGTATCAAATTCAATTGTGTAAGCTAATATTGATTTATTGAATGAAGATATGATACATACTTCCGGGATCAAGAATCCAAGTTTTCTTTCCTTCCTTCCGAGTGGTTTTGGTATCATCCTGAAATATTGAATATATTATGATGAATGATTTGATTTGTTGAATAAAACCCACAACTCTCCAAGCTACCAAATAATAAAATAGATATAGCATGCATCATAAAGAATTCGAAATGTCAAGAATGTATTTTTCACAAAAAAACTGACATTCCAAATTATCACCATCACCTCGTATAGATACATAAATTTATGTCTGAAAATAACATTGTACCTTGAGAAAATAAGACAAAATAAAAAGCTCAAGAGCTTATCATGAGATGTTTCGTAAAGGCAGAACTAGAAGGATTTTTATAATAACCCTTTCTATCTACACTTCAACATCCATACATGGACTATGGCATTAAAATTCATGACTCTTGAAAAGTGCTGTAGGCAAAATATGACATTGCTCGTGGAATTTCCTGCCTACATAAAGTGTATTCACAGTTCTTTGAGTCTAATACTCAACTCGCAGAACAATCACAATCGATTCGTTTTGCATAATAGTTAAGCTCCTTCCCTACTTGAACTATGATGAAAGGAACTATATCTGCATATTTTATAAACTATGCAATAATCCAGCACCAAAAGGATTTTGTATCCTTCAATTTCTTCATCAAGATCAAATACTATGTCAGAGAACCATTTAATTCAAACTCTGCAAATGCAAATATAGCAAAGGTTACGTTACGAAAATAGTTGTTAGAAATGAAATGGCAGATAGTTTGACGTGACACAAAATTCAACCTTAAAATATTTTTATGCATTCTTTAAGCACACAATTAGTAAACTAAGAAATGCAAAATGCAATGCCAAAATGAAAAAGAATCACAAATCTATAAGTACGGATTGCATAATTTTATGTGGCTTATTCCATTACTTGCAGTAATGACGCGTGAAAATTTTGAATAAAAAATACACAAGCTGTAAAGCTTTTTCTCACCTCATCAGCAAACTCAAAGTCTCCGTCAAACTTCCGTTTCCGTTTACCGTCACACACCGAAGTACTTAACAGAATAATCAAACTGAATGACAACAAAAGTCCGCAAATGAATCCTCGGAATGGAAGCATGATGACACTAATTTGTTATCAACCAATTAAAATGACTAACACAACCGAGATGAAAAAGTTTGGATAAACTGCAGGACACTCAAGAAGAAAATTATTTTCAAATGAATTGTTAATTGCTGTTATCCATCAGTGACCAAAAAGCCAAACTAACCCTCCACTTTTTCAGCAAAACACAACAAACCGAGGATTTAAAGTCAATAATCAATTTATCATGTTTTTAACTCACTAAATTTCCGTTTTATTCCATTAGCCTAACGAAACTTCAATGCAGAAATTATTAAGTTTTTTTTATCTCAGTTGAAAAACCTTTAAAGAATTTTAATTGCATGAACTTGGTGAAAACTTTTTTCCATTAATCAACACACAAACACGATGATCTTTCTCCTTGGGTAGAGAGAACGCAACTGAAGCACAATTCCTTAGCGTATATAATAGCAGCTGAGACATGCGTGATTCATAAATGATGGGGATTCTTTAGCATCGACACTTTATACACATCGTTCCATGCTAAATTAACAGTAGACTATTCCGCATTCTCAGTGTGATGATGAAGCGTTAATTTTATTTAGTAGACCATAGGTTAAATCTTATACAATAGTTCCTTCATACTTAGAAAATCTTAATACACTTACTGTTTGAGGAGTTATTTGTCCACAGCCCCAGAGAAAGTTGAATCTGTAAACTTTCTCCGGCTATGCCCAGCGATTTTTTAGACAAGCATAGAAATTGAAAGAGCTTCAGACCTCAGAAATGCTTCTGCAAGGAATTGAAAATAAATTTTCACTACTCTACACTACTGTTTTACACTACAGTTGTCTTCGAGTTTGCATGCTGGGAATGGAACTTGGAGTCTCTATGCCCGTTTAGACAAATAAATTCAGGATTTTTAAAAAATACATGATTTATTTATTTACTTAACATACTTCAAGTCCTTTAAGTTACAATATCTACAAAAAATGTAAAATTGGGAAATATTTAACGGTATTACTTAGATACATTCTATGAATACTTCTCAAGTATCATCTTTGCTTCTGCACCGCATCCTATCGATTTTAATATCGACCCAATCTCAGGAATGGCACCTCTGCAGAAAGTAGAGACACATTAAATATTGCACTGTCTTAAAACATACAAGTTCAGCATAATTGAGTTCGTTACTCACCTATTTACAGATGCTGTTACATCGGCACCCTGCACAATCGAAATAAGACATCTACTCAATTGCTGTAATCCAGTGGGCAGAGGAGCTTCGCTATCACGTGAAAGCCAGGCCCGTGGTAAAACATTCACAACCTATAAGCAAACAAAAATTAACAAAAACAAATATTTAATTGTCCATAAAAAGCTATGGAAAACCCAAACATTGTATTTTACTCACCCCTTTAGCTCGGTCAGCACTCTCTGCCAGGTCAGGAGCAGTTCTTATGCCCAGCAAGATATATCGAGTCAGTAAGGCATCCAAAGCTAACGTTTGAAGAACGTGATCACTTAAAAGCCCTTGCCACGGTGACATGTTATCCAAAAGTTTCACTGCAGACCAGTATTGTCGACAGGCAAACGAACTTGCGGGGGAACACTTATTCAATATCACCCTATGGTATAAGTTTCAAGTTAGCAATACCTTACTTGATTTATTTAGTCGATTAGTATTTTAAACACAATATAACAATATAATATTATGAGCCATACGTTTTGGGGTATATAGGAGTAAACACATCATTAGAAACGGCGTCATTAAATTTCGTAACAACGGTAGATAGCAATGTGTGCATACTTTTCGAGTTTGGACTAACAGACCATTCGTGAACCAAACGATAAATCACATTGACTAACTTTCGAGTTTGACTTCCTGACATGGTATCCCATTTGGCACTAACAACTCCTGGAACAAAAAACAAAAGTGAACAAATGTGACTAATGTGAACTTTTGCCACCAACTGATGTTAGGTATGATAGGCATAAATTAACAGATACTCACGATTGATCCAAGGAATCATCACTTTTTCTGCAACGGAAGGCAATAATCTGGTATCAGCATTTGTTGATAGCGATTCTAGAGTTTCATTTTCTTTTAAACCATATGCAGCTAGTTCTCTGATCCACGGGAATTTTTTTACATCCAAGGCGTCCTAGAATTCAAAATTTTTCCTTCATATTTTCCCACAAATCAGCTTCACGAACGAAAACCTTTACAAAAAACTACTAAATTTACATACCACAAGAGGATCCCAAGTTAAGATTTTCAATCGGAGCAATGGAGAGAGACATTTGGGAACACACATGAAAGCGTAAGATTCCGTATAGGAATGCAAATCTAGCTCCCTCCACTCTTCAAAATGAGATAATATCCCTTCTAGGGTTGCAAAGTCATCATTCACATCATCGAAAACGAGCGACACGTCTTTTTGAATAAATTCTATAAAGAAGACAAACAAATTATTTAATTTATAAATTAAAAACGCTCGCTTTTGATTTGAATATTTTTTCTCTGACTTACCAAGTTGGGAACGATAAGCCTTCATTTCAAACTCCGTCTCTTCTTCATCAGAACTAAGTCCATCCTTATGTCTCCTTAAGTTTTTAAGCTCTCGAGCTCGTCTTCGTCTAGTTCGTCTTCCTTCTCTTTCAGCAGCTCGTCGAAGTCTCACTTCACCAACATTGCTAGACAACGGCCCCGTAGAGTTTCCAGTAACCATATCGACTGTTAGCTTAATTTCATCAGTCTGATCTCGAATATCTTGTCGTCGCCGTTCAATCAACCGTTCCGACTTGGCTTTGTGAAGCTCGAGCATTCGTTTTTCCAAGTTTTCAATGATTGGTACCTGTGTAAAGAAAAACTCGAGTTGATGAAACGAACTTTATGGAGAAGGTGGAAGATAAAAAGCAGCATGCAGCCTAATACAAGAGAACGACAAGCAGGCCTATTAGCAAGGAGACACGACGCTACTAAATATTAATAAAATCCGCTCCAACTTTCAGTTAAAATAAGGCAGACAAAAAATTGAATCTAAGTTACTAGGTCAAGTGATCATGTTCATCGGATGTACCTTACAACGAAGACAGTCTACCAAGTCTGTGACATACCCTCGAAGATTTTGATAGAGAATAAATCGAGAGCTGAGTCCCGATTTAGCCTCCGCTGATTCCTCCAGCTCCTTTTCAACTATTATCAAGTCTTGGGTAAGTCTGCTTAGTTCACCTTCACTCCTGTCGCGATCTATTTGTAGTTGTTCTAACCTAGAGCAAAAAAAATTTCAAGAAAATATTTTAAAACCTATCTTAATGCATCAGCGAGAACGACTTGAGTGAAGAACTTTGTTGCTTCAATAAATAAATACGTAAGTCAAAGTCAACCAAGACGACTGTATAAAATACCTATCAGTCATTTGCTTCAAAACCATTTCAGGAGTTAGCTGCTTTTCCCCACTTAGAAAATCGTCCATATTCAGAATAGGTTTTGCTTTAACAGCGGGTCCTCTGGCAGGCGAATAATTCGATGTGAGTGGTTTCATATTAGAACTATCGGTTGAATAAATAGAAAATCCTGGTCGTGCTTCGTCTCCATACGGTGAAAAAAGCATAGGTTGATCCAGCATGCTTTGTTGAAAAACTTCTTTTGCAACCGAGTGCATCTAAAACAATCACAAAATAATATATTCAAAGATAAATTCAAAGGTAAAATATGCATAATATGTACCGTTTAGTCTTTTAGTCAGTCAATCCAAACCATCCTTTTTTAACAATTTTATCCGTACCTGAGCTTGTGACACTCCTTTACGAATTTGTTGTTTTTCCCATTCTTCAAGTTCCGGATCTGACTCTCCGGCAGAAATGCGATCCCGTTCTAAAAAAAACAACAGTGAAAGCAACTTGATGCCACAAATTTCAAAATTATGACATTTTAGCTTATTAGCTCGCTATCGCTATCCATCACAAACCTTCATCTCTAGCTGCATTGAAAATTTCCCTCTTTTTTTCCCTGTCAATCCTAGCAGCATTCGTCGCAGTGGAAAAATCTATCCTATCTTCCTCATCATCATCACTTCGATCATTTTCGTCGTCATCTCTTACTACTCGAGAAGAATCCTGGCGATATCTGTAAACACGTTCAAACATTGATCAACAAAATAACATTACATCACAAAAATTGCGCTTTTCGTTCGAAAGTGTACCTATCAACATTATCTAGCGGAATAAATTCAGGAATATTTGCAACCATTTCCCTAGCCATTTGCTTTCTTTTCCTAGCTTCATGGATCAAATTAGCATCAGGAATTTCCCCTTGTGCAAGTACTTTACGCACTGCGTCGTGAAATCCAGTCTGAGAGGGCTTTCTAAACTTAACACCTTTCTTTTCTGGTTCTTCATCTGAAGACTCCATATCCACAGTTTCCGCCTCACGACCATTCAGGATTCGTAAAAATCCGGAATCATCTTTAGCATCACTGTGCCCATTATTCTTGTCAGCTACACTGTCCCCAAACGTTTGTCTATTTCCAGATTTCGATTTTCCAGAAGGTGCATCTGATTTATTCATATTCTCATACTTTGCTTCCTTTCTTTCTTTTCCTCGTTGTTTCATTAATCGACGAGATACGGACGACTTTTTCACTTTAAATACATCTCCATCCTCAGCATCCAGTTCTTCTCCAAAACTGAGCAAAGAAGACTTTTTCTTGGAAGATTCTTTATTCTCTTTAGGACCCATGTCATTGTTGCTGTTATTATTCCCACCAGACGGTTCGTCATCCATTTCATTGTCTTCGTCATCATCATGGGTCGTCGTAATGACTCGAGGTCTGATTGTCTTCTTGGGTCGCCGAAACATGGTTTAAAGACTAATTTGCACTACCAAACGATAAATACCGAAAGAAAAAACATTTAAATTGTCAATAACATAGTACAATGCAGTGATAAAAGTTTCGGATGGATTACATTGCTACATTTTGATTTAAACTTAACATCCCACTTACCTTCAACAAACCAGTAAGTATTATTTTAAGGCTTCATTTATAAGTACAAGCTGTACTTATGCACTAATCGTCCAATAGTCTCCACAAGAAAATTTAATTTAACTAATTAATTCAAGTGTTTATTCCGGCTTTTTATAAATGATAAAATACTATTTCTCAAACTAAATTGTGAATATGAGTATGAAATGCAAAACCTTGGAGAGGTTTAGTTTAGTTAGTACTTCGTCCAAGGATTGGAATTTTCGCGCGTATTTACTTCGCTGATTGGTTTAAAAAACGTTGTTGCACACACACAATTCTTTCATGGAAAACATCGCCGCCATATTTATTTTTTACTGTATTTCCGAGCTGAATAAATCAACCAACCTCTGTTTTCTGAAAGACATAATTCCATGTGTGCGAATCTACAAGTGAAGCTAACTAAAGTTACTCAATAATCATTGAGCATCTTCGTGACGGCCGACAATGGGCACTTCTTATTCTAGGTACCGAATTGGCAGAAACAACTCTCCGATTGAAAATATTTCCCTCTGAAACCACCCGATTGTCTGTTGATCCCACCGTTGTAAATTCTTCCTCTTCTTCATCTCCATCTACATCGTTGACCCCTTCAGATGAAGAATATTCTTCTAGCAAATGTTGCTTTTGATCTATAATAGCCACTGGGGATGTGACATTGTTCCCTGTACGAGTTGTTGGGGGATGATATTCTTTGTCCACACCAACTAATACATCAATTCCATTCTTGAATAAGTAATTGTTCAACGCCATTTTGGAAAGCACTAAACATTCGCCTCCTTCAAGTACTTCTTCTGGGGGAGTTCGAATTGGATGCACTGTGCCAACGTATTTTAGCTCCGTCCCCTTTTGTTGGTCAATTTTGTAATTCATACATTTTACTTATATTCGCAAGATTTTTATGAATTATGGGGCTGAATGAATAATTGTTTAATTACTTTTTCTTTGTTCCATAAAATCATATGGCATTTGAACTGGCTACATGATTCTTCTAATCCTAACAAAGCTACCCAAATCCACCAGAATTTACCATCAAAGTTTAGGAAACAGAAAAAATCATGGTTGTAGCAATGAAGCCATGTTGGCTCCCAAACGCTCACTCGTCCCTCTATAAAGCACAGTGACATTTACTTGCAATTTGTATGGATTGTACAGCTTCATTTTTTTAGTTTTCATTACTGTATTTAAGATCCAACTCAATAATCTCAAATCCAGTACTACACTCATTTGTAAGTTGCGTATCCAAATTTTCTTTAATTTTCATATGCTCCATGAATTCACCATATGGGACTTCTTCATCACATTGCCGACACACAATTGGTCTAATAAAATAAAACTGGAGCTATAACAATTTATTGTTTTCTTTTTCCATTAGAGGTCTATGTAGGAACTTTATGTTTTCAGTAGCTATGCATTCAATGGAATGGATATAGACTTACTATTATTATTGGATTATTTTCTCACCTATAATCGCATACAGTATAATGATAAGTGAGATCTTGTCCTGACACTTCTTCTCTACAGCCACATCCTCGATAGCGGCACTTTACTACACACCGCTCTAAAAACTGTTCTGCAAATAAGTTACGGACACCAGAATAGCCTTTGCGACATATTGGACATTCTTGAAGATTTTGCCGACAAATGCCACAAATATTGTGACCTGACAAACAACCTAGCACCGGGGCGTATATTATTTCATAACAGACTGGGCATTCTAATAGTTTTGAAATCCCTTCTTCGTCTATCATTGAGACTACGATGGGACCAGAGTCTTCTTCCTCCCGCGAACTCATTTTCTGGCAGCTAAAAATACAATACAACTATCAAATAGCTGCAATGATTATAAAGTTGAAAAAGAAGCATGTTCGGCTCTTTAGTAGTTACAATTTTGAAGTGAACCGGCAGTGTATTGTAGTGTCGATCCAGAATGTACTGTTATAATGTCGGTACACTAAAATTAAATGAGCGCAATAGATACGGCCCCAAGTTCGAAAAGGATTAAAAATGTCAAGATTGTTTCATTCATTCTGGCAAACAGTGTTGCTAATAGTTTTTTCCCGCAAAAATGTATTGCCTTTCTGTTTCGGTCCAAAGATGCAAAGTCAAAAATCATGTTATTGCACCGATCAATGAAATATATTATGGAAATACAATCATAAGCATGCAAAAGAATGTTAAAAAACAAGTAAATTTCAAGTAATGCATTTAATTTAAATTTTATTAGGACTTGTAAATATTGAGAAAAGTATTCCTTCTTTTCCTCTATATATTGCTACATGATGGCTTTCATCTATTGAACGAACATGGTATGTTTCTTTAGAAGTACAGCAAAACACTTTTGCCTACATAAATTACTTTATTGTAAAAGGTATAAAGATACACATGATGAGTTACTACATCTCTTGTCATATAGCCTCCTTGTAATTGTGAACTTAATAGCCTCACTCCTGAATCACTTTCCATGGTGTAAAAAAGTGCACAATCTTACTATTTTATGCTTGTGACTATGAAGAAGAAAGCAACTATAAAATCAGGCACACACACCAGTACACGTAAATATGGAGTACAATATAAAGTTACATAGAAAACTTCCACTTTGCATTGCATATAGTCAGTCTAAATAACTTGTTCTACATCTTTCATAGAAAAAGCTAGAACCCCTTCCCAAAAGAAAACACTGAATGAAGTTAGAATTTAGTACAGTTTCAAAAAAATTCAGACAAAAATGTGTCTTCCCAATATTCTTTTCGACTTTTTCAGTACATTAATTGAACAGTCAAGTGAACAAAGTTCAAAGAAAAAGAACAATTGAGGATTTCATAACATTGGAGCAGAACAAGTTCGATGTAAAATCTCAAGTCTTTTATAATTACAATAGCAATAAATTATTCACAAAACAAATGAAAGGAAATGATAGTCATCCCAGTATTCAAATGAAGGGGCAACCATCCATATAGATAAATAATATATAAGGAAATAATAATCAGTTCTCAGCCTTTTCCCAATTATTTGACAAAGAGGTAGTTGAATCACTCGAAATGTATAATGAAGACTCTTGTAGGAAAGCACTATAATGTAGTAAGTAAATATTTGTAATTATTAAACAGCTAGAAAGAGAGACTGCTACAAGTCCAAGTGTATTAACTTATTTAAGTGCTAATGAGGTGTCATTATCCCATTTTGTTTGTTCCATTATGTAGATTTAACAATAACTGTAAGAATTAAGTGAATACGAGTATAGTAAAAGGATGGATAGACTCATGAACAACAGGACACATTCAGTGTTTCAAGGTACATCAGAATTTGGAGAAAATGATTGACTATGATTGGGCTAGTTAGTGTATAGGCACAAGCATGCATAAATGATAGTATACAGTACACTCATGTCAAATGTCACAACTTCATACTTCAGTATCATTCACAGGGCGTGTCTTTGATGGCGTACATTGATTGCTACACTTTAAGGAAAAATAGTTACCATAACTCACATTTAGCCTCTTCTTAGACTTGGAATACAAAAAACACACATGCAAATTAAAGTTAAAGATAACAATCACAATACCACATTCAAAGAGTATAGCATATCAATAATACCATCATGGTATTGTGGCTCCAGAAAAAAGTATGTATAATAGCATTGCAATACAGTGCTCCAGTTAAGATATCATGCTCATCAAGATGATAATATAACAACAACAACAACAACGAGTTTACAAATTATAGCAACAGGATGAAGGCATGCAGGCATTGCATAATAACAATAACAAATTTCTAATTGTAAAAGAAGTACCTTAGCGAAGGCACCAGTTGAACAAAACTATTAACAAGTGATGAATAAGCTTCTCTTAATAAGTCTTATGTAGAATTAAGTATATTTAATTAGCTTAAGTTAGGTCAAGGTTTTCGTCCTCGATCCGGAGGCTCAAGTTTGCTCTGACTATGATGCGTGTGGTAAACAGCATGGTGAGATGTAGGTTGAAAACTTGAAGAAGAGGGCTCGCAGGTTGGCTCATGTGACTCCGCACTTCTTATATTCGACTAAAAAATAAATAAAAACATCAGTTGTAGTTGGTTAGTTAAAGTTGAAACACAAAATTATGAGTAAAATGTTGCAGATAAAAAAAATCACTTACTGGGAATGCACTACATGTGTCGTGAAAACTATGGCTTGGACTTAAGCTAGGATTATTATAGCAGTAGTTACTGAAAGGCCTTCTCCTTTCATATAAATCTTCTTCATGACTGTCCACCATGTCGGTGGAAGTTCTGGAAAACAAACAAAAATAAACAGTTAATTTCTTCATCCAAAAATGCATTCTTAGTTAGTGAGCATCATCTATTCCTAACTGACTCGCTCTGTAACTCATATTCATCACAATCCCTATACAACGAAAATCCTGATACTACATATCACAAACATAATCATCTGATTGCAAACAAGGAATCTTAATGGATAAGAAGGCACGCACGACAAAAACCACCCGCTTTCTAACCAACCAAAGATAATATTTACACGAATGAGAAAACACATTCAATCATCGAATCCCACATCAAAGTCGGCCTTCCATTCTAATTATTGTCGTCGCCGTCGTCACACGTAAAAAAGAATGTCCCAGAAAGAATATAATACACTAAAAATAGAAAAATACAACAAAGACCCGAAAACGCACACTCTCTTATCATACAGCAGTCATTATTATCATCCAATCCTTTGATGATCATAATGCTTCCATGGATGAGCGGATTAAAAATTATACACACTACTACCAAAATTATTACTAAATCTACTAACTAACTTAAATACTGGATAATAATGAAGGAAGACCAACCTGGAGTCAAAGCTTTTTCTTCGAGTCCGCACGTACATGTAAAAACAAACGCTGACAACAATGAGAACGATGATGACTGCACCTGATGTTAAACCCGCTTGCTCCAACATAGCTCGTTGTTTTGATGCTGTAAAAGAAGAGTAAAAAATTAAATTTTGCACCGAATTCCGCAATCAATATTCCATAGCAGTAATTTACTTTCAATTATAGAGACAAGTTTTATGAAATAGTATGCTTTTCAACACACTGTGACTAATTATATGGCTATAACCGGATCAAATAAAAAATTAATAACCAATGATAAAAAACCTAGCTAAACCTAGATGCTAAAAAATGCATGGCATACGTCTGTCATCATCAAATGTCGGCACTAGGGGTTGGTAGCAGCAGCAGTATATAATAGTTAGTCCATCAGACATTTTATCAACCAATGAAAACGAACAAAGACAACTCAAAGGGAAATTTCTACGACAGTTTAGGGACAGTCTTCAGTCATATAAGTTAGTTATTAGATCTGATGTGTTAGTTAGTTATTCTTGAACATACAATATGGGAGACCCAAAAACTCAAAAGCGGATGCTCCATGTTTTTTACCATATGCAGCTTTCAAAAGTTATCGGGTGCAGCACACTTTTTCTCGGTATGCTCCCCTTTTTTATGATATTATGATATGGGTAGGGATCACTGACTCATAACCTCATATGACAACATTCAGCGATTTAGAGGTAAAGTTATGGACTCTTTTAATGTTCTCAAAAGGGTTTTTATGAGGCGAGGAAAACCAAAAAAGAAAATATTAATGTAAACAGTCGTGCTTTTGACACGTTTCGTTCGCGGATGAAGAGAGATAACAAAAAATTATTGAAACACCAAAGACAAAACTAACTATGGTATAACATAGAGAGGGAGAGTACTAATAAAGGGCATCCTATGGATTTCACATTCCTTTTTCCTTCTCCAAAATCCTCAATAACTTCAAACAAATCTAACATAAACTAACCACAATATCTAGCCAACTAACTAGATATTCTTTACATCCTAGGTAAACAGTCCTGCTAATAACAATGACTCGGCAGTAGACAATAAAAAAGTGCATAGCTCTATGGCACGAAAACCGTATTAGTTAATAAATACACAGACTAGACAAATTGTTTCTTTTTCTCCTCTTTAGGTCATAATTCCATTTCCTGATGCTCACCATACCACAAACACGAAAACCATAATGGGCAATCATACTTGGTGCACTAAAAATCCTATTATTATGCATGCTATGGAATTCGCTGCACGGATGCAATTCCCAAGGGTGAAAGAAAAGACCCTAAATCCCCGAGAAAACAAACAAAAACCAACCAACTACTAAAGCTTCTACCTAACTACGGGTAAATACATACTAGATACAGTTTATTACAAACATCCAAACATACTGAAAGTGCAGTAGCTAATGCTAACTAACTTACTATATTAACCTAAATTATACAGAAAAAAGCTACCTTGATACCACTAC
>Ga0210040_10003041_pt1 | contig 23026 bp, 21 predicted proteins | sample CryGeyCG12114_NA_FD_185462 | JGI IMG/M metagenome (GOLD analysis project Ga0210040, IMG submission 185462) | Groundwater microbial communities from aquifer - Crystal Geyser CG19_WC_8/21/14_NA (SPAdes) (version 2) | ecosystem: Environmental > Aquatic > Deep subsurface > Groundwater | place: USA...
CGGCGGTGGCGGGCGACGACCGCCTCCGCCTCGGCGCCCTCGACCCCGGCCTCCCGGACGGCGTCCGACGCGGCTCCCGTGCGCCGCCGGGCGACGGCGAGGTCCTCGGCCGCCGCGGCGACCCGGGCGAGCAGGAGCTCGTCACCGCTCTCGGCGCGCTCGCGCCCCAGCGCCTCCTCCGCGAGCCGGGCGCGGGTGGCCGCGGCGTCGGCCGCGGCCCGGGCCTCCGCGACGCGGCGGCCGGCGAGGTCGAGCGCGGCGCGGGCGCCCTCGTGGCGCGACGTCGCCGTGGCGAGCCGCTGGCCCGCCGCCGAGCTGGCCTCCTCCGCGCCGCGCAGCGCCCGCGCGGCCCGCTCCGCCGCCTCCCGGAGGTCCGGCCCGACGACCGCCCCGTCCCCGGCCGGCGCCCGCCCCTCGTCCCAGCGGGCGACGCGGCGCCGCGCCGCGCCGAGGTCCTCCCCCGCGGCCGACCGGCCGAGCGCGTCCCGGGCCCGGTCCTGCTCGGCCTGCGCCGCCCGGCGCGCGTGGGCGCCCGCCATCGCACCGTCGAGACCGTCGACCCCGAGCCCCGCGCAGGCGGCGGCCAGGGCGGCGGCGCCCCGGCGCTCGTCGGCCTCCGCGCGCTGCTGCTCGGGCGTGGGACGCCCCTCGACGCGGACACCGCCCACCTCGAACCAGCCGCCCCCCACGAGGCGCAGCTCGAGCGGGTCCTCCCCGACGACGTGCTCGCCGTCCGGGGTGACGACCCGCTCGCCCGCGCCGCGCAGGAGCACCACGGGGGCGGCCGAGCCCGCGCGCGCGGACGCGGCGGCCCACGCGCGGTGCAGCGACTCGACCTCCGCGAGCGCGGCGTCGTCGACGCGGTGCTCGGCCAGCGCCGCCTCGGCGGCCCCCACGGCCGCGAGCGCGTCGTCGTGCCGGTCGAGCAGCCCGCGCAGCCGGTCGACCTCGGCCGACTCCCGCGCCTCCTCCTCCCCGCGCGCCGCGGCGGCCCGCTCCTCGCGCCGCCGCGCCTGCTCCTCGAGCGCCTCGTCGAGCGCGGCCCCGGCCTGCGCGACGCGCTCGCGGGCCTCCCGCTCGTCCAGCTCCACCGCCTCCGCGGCGGCGCGGCGCTGCGCGACCTCCTCCGCGAGCTCCAGGAGGCGACCGGCCGAGGCCGCCCGGGCGCCGGCGCGCTGCTCGGCGAGCGCGTGCGCGGAGGAAGCGGCGGCCAGGTCGGCGCGGGCGCGCTCGGCGTCGCGCACGACCTCCCGCAGCGCCTCGACCCGCGCCTCCGCCAGCGCGAGGGCCTGGGCGTCGCGCTCCCCCGCCGCCCTCTCCTCGGCCGCGTCGGCCCGCACCCGCCCGAGCGCGTCGACCACGCGCTCGACCTCGCCGACCGCGGCCTCGAGGGCGCCCGCGCGGCGGGCGCCCTCCTCGACCTCCGCCTGCAGCGCCCTGCCCTCGGTGCGGACGACGCCCGTCGGCGTCCAGTAGCGCGCGAACTCCTCCTCGGCGCGGGCGACGAGAGTCTCCTCCCGCTCCCCGCCCACGGACTCGACGACGGTCGCGTCGAGCGCCTGCGCCAGCGACGTCCGCGCCTCGAGGTCGGCCTGGTCGAGCGGCACGCCCTGCTGCAGCCGCAGCGCCCGCCACAGGGGCAGGTCGACCTCCTCGCCGAGGATCGCCAGCGCGCGGTCGTGCGCCTCGCGCCCGGCGTGCTGCTCGGGCACCGGCTCGTGCACGTCCAGGCGGGTCGAGGGCTGGCGGTGGAACTGCTTGCGGTAGGTGAACCGGTAGCGCCCCGCCCGCACCTCCGCCTCGACGACGGTCGCGGCGTCCTGCCCCACGGGCTGGGTCTGCCGGACCCGCTTGTGCCGGGAGGAGTCGTACTGGTCCAGGAGCAGGTCGAGGGCGTCGACGAGGCTGGTCTTGCCCACCTCGTTGTCCCCGACGACGACCGTGACGCCCGTCGGCGCGAGCTCGACCTCCTGCACGGCGACCCCGCGGAAGGACTCCAGGCGCAGGCGCAGCAGCCTCATCCCGCCGCCGCCAGCCGGTGCAGCAGGGACAGCGCGTCCTGGGCCGCCACCGCGTCGGCGGTGACCGGCGGGCGGCCCCGCTCGCCGCCGGTGCCGCCCGCGGCCAGGTCGGCCGCCGCCGGCGCCTGCGCGCGCACCGCCAGGCCCTCGGCCGCCTCGCGGGCGAAGCCGGTCAGGCCCAGCGCGTCGAGGTCCACCGCGTCGGGGCGGACGACGAGCTCGCTGCGGCGCTCCCAGACCTGCAGGGCGCCGAGGAGGTCGGCGGCGTGCTCGAGAAGGGCGTCCACGCGCGCCTTCTGCGCCAGCGACAGGGTGCCGACGACGCTCAGCTTCAGGGCCGTGCGCGACTTGTCCGGCAGGGACGCGAGCACCTCCTCCAGGAGGTCGACGTCCTCGTCCGAGGCCACCTCCAGGTGCGTGCGGCGGTAGCTCCAGCGTCCGACGCGCACCCGGGTGACCCCGAGCTCGGGGCGGGGCGCCCCCGGCGCCGGCGGCTCCCCCAGGTCGACGACGAGCACGTTCCCCGGGTCGAGCTCGTCGTGGTCGGTCGGCTCCGGCGCCCCGGAGTACCAGACCCGGCCGGTGCGCCCGACCTCCGTCGTGGAGTGCCGGTCCCCCAGGCAGACGGCGTCGAGCGCGCCGGCCTCGAGCAGCCCCTCGAGGGCGGCCAGGTCGATGGTCGCCGCCCCCGGCTCGGCCGCGCCGAAGGACTGCACGGCCCCGTGGGCGACGAGCACGCGGCGCGCGCCCGGCTGCGGCGCGAGGTCGGCGCAGGCCCGCGCGGCGAGGTCCTCCACCGGGCGCTTGCTGCGCCAGGGCGCGGAGAGGACCTGCACGCCGGCGACCTCGACCGGCTCGCCGTCGAGCACGCGCACGTGCGGCGGCGCCAGCCGGCGGAAGCGCTCGGAGGCGAGCACGCTGCCCGCGTCCAGGGGGTCGTGGTTGCCGGGCAGCAGCAGGACCGGGACCGGCACGTCCGCCAGCGCCTCGCAGGCGCGCGCGACGACGTCGCGACCGACGTGGTTGGTCTCGAAGACGTCGCCCGCGACGACGACGAAGGCGCACCCGTGCTCGCGCGCGGCCCGGCCGAGCGCGCGCACCGCCTCGAACCGGGACTCGGTGGAGCGGGCCTGGGCCTCCGGGGACAGGTAGTGCCGCGTCATCCCCAGCTGCCAGTCGGCCGTGTGCAGGAACCGCACGCGCGCGCCCTCCCCTCCAGGCCCCGGGCCGTGCCCCGGACCGCCCGTCGGGCCCTCGCCCGACCGACGACGACGCTAGCGGCGGGGTCCGACAGCCCCGGGAGCACGCGCCGCCGCGAGCGCGGCGAGGACACCCGCCGCCGGCGGGACGTCGACGCGTCACCCGGTCGGGTGGTGTGCGGCGCCGGGGACCCGCCCGTCCAATCCCCGGCCGCGCAGGGGGCGAACCCCCATCGCCGGAGCGGCCCACCGCGGGTCGCCCGGGCGGCGCCTGCCGCCGAGCACCGCGGGAGGGTGGCAGAGTGCGCGACGTGTCCTTCCTGAGGCCGGAGCGCCGCCGCTCCCGCGAGCCGGACGCGGAGACGGCGGGCGACGCGCTCGGCGCTCTCCTGCGCCGGGTCGCGCGCGGTGACGAGCAGGCGTTCGAGGCGCTCTACGACGCGGTCTGCGGACCCGTCTACGGCGTCGTGCTCCGGGTCCTGCGGGACCCGGCGCAGTCCGAGGAGGTCACCCAGGAGGTCTTGGTGGAGGTCTGGAAGCAGGCGCCCCGGTACGACGCCGCCCGCGGCAGCGCCCGCGGGTGGGTGCTGACGGTGGCGCACCGCCGCGCCGTCGACCGCGTGCGCTCGGCCCAGGCGAGCACGGACCGCGAGGACCGCGTCGCCGCCCGCGACACCGACCGCGCCTTCGACGTCGTCTCCGAGGAGGTCGAGCACCGCCTCGAGGCGGAGCAGGTGCGGCGCTCGCTCGACGTCCTCACCGACCTCCAGCGGGAGTCGGTGGAGCTCGCCTACTACGGCGGGTACACGCACCGGCAGGTGTCGGAGATCCTGGGCATCCCCCTGGGCACGGTGAAGACGCGGCTGCGGGACGGGCTCATCCGCCTCCGCGACGAGATGGGCGTGGTGGCGTGATGACGATCCTCCCGCCCTCCGGCTCCCGCCGCTCCGCCGACGACCCCGACGTCCGCGACCTCCTGGCCGCCCACGCGCTCGACGCCGTCGACGACGTGGAGCGCGCCCGGGTGGAGCGCCTCCTGCGCACCGACCCGGACGCGGCCGCCGAGTCGGTCTCCTTCGCCGAGACGGCGTCGCGGCTGGCCGTCGCCGCCGCCGCCCCGCCGCCCGCGGCGCTGCGCGCCCGCGTCCTCGACGAGGTGTCGCGGACGCGCCAGGCGGCGCCCGCCGCGGCCGCCGGGGATCCGGAGCGGGAGTCGCGCTCGGCGAGCCGGCGCACCGTCCGGCTCCTCGCCGCCGCCTGCGGCGTTCTGCTGGCCGGGTGCCTCGGCCTGGGCGCCCTGCTCCTCGGCGACGACGACGCGCAGCCCTCGCTGGTGGCCTCCGGGGAGTTCGCCGGCGGGACCGCGGCGCTGCTCGAGGTCGACGGGGACTACGTCGTCGTCGGCGAGGGCGTCCCCGACCCGCCCTCGGGCCGCGTCTACCAGCTGTGGGCCGTGGCGGGCTCGGCCGACCCCGTGCCCGCGGGCTTCCTGGAGGAGGCCGACGCCGGCTTCGTCGGCGAGCTGGACGGCTGGGAGCCCGGGGCGGTGCTCGGCATCAGCGAGGAGCCCGCGGGCGGCTCGCAGCAGCCCACCACCGAGGTCCTCGCCCACGTCGAGACCTGACCAGCCCCCGCAGCCCCGCGGACCGAGACCGCCGCACCCCCCGGGTGCGGCGGTCTCGTGCGTCCGGGCCCGGTCGCCTCCAGGTGTTGACGCGGGAACGGCTCACTGGTTCATTAGTCGAGTAACGAACCAAGGAGCCTGATGCTCGACGACGGCACGCCCCTCTTCCACCAGATCGCCCAGCAGGTCGCCGACGGTGTCGTCGCCGGCACCTTCGCCGAGGGCGCGCAGGTGCCCTCCACCACCGAGCTCGCCGCCCTGCACCGGATCAACCCGGCCACGGTCGGCAAGGGCCTCGCGCTGCTCGTGGCCGAGGACGTCCTCCACAAGCGCCGGGGGCTCGGCATGTTCGTCAGCGAGGGGGCGCGCGAGCGCCTCGTCCTGCGCCGGCGCGCCGACCTCGCGACGACGTACGTCCGCCCCCTCGTCGAGGAGGCCCGCTCGCTCGGGCTGGACCTCGACGACGTGCACCACCTCATCGACCAGCTCGACTCGGAGGGAGCACCATGAGCACGACCCCCGCCGCAGCCACCGGTGGACCGGCCGTCCGGGTCCGGGGCGCCACCCGGCGCTTCGCCGGCGCGCCCGCCCTCGACGACGTGACCTTCGACGTCGCCGAGCACTCCGTGTGCGGCCTCCTCGGCCGCAACGGGGCCGGCAAGACCACGCTCATGTCGCTCCTCGCCGGGCACGACCGCCCCGACGCCGGGACGGTCGAGGTGCTCGGGGAGCAGCCCTTCGAGAACGCCCGCGCGGCCGGCGCCTCCCTGCTGGTCCGGGACGACCAGCGCTACCCCGACGACTTCCACCTCGCGCACGTCCTGCGGGTCGGCCCCCTCTTCCACCCGGCCTGGGACGCGGCGCTCGCCGCGGAGGTGGTCGAGCGCTTCCGCATCCCGTCCAAGCCGCAGGTCAAGAAGTTCTCCCGCGGGCAGCGCTCCGCGCTCGGCATCCTCCTCGGGCTGGCCTCGCGCGCCCCGCTGACGATCCTCGACGAGCCCGTGCTCGGCCTCGACGCCACGGCCCGCGGGCACTTCGGCGAGCTGCTGGTGCGGGAGGTCTCCGAGCACCCCCGGACGGTCGTCCTGTCCACCCACCTCGTCGACGAGGTGGAGCGCGTGCTCGACCGGGTCTTGGTGCTCGACCACGGCCGGCTCGTGCTCGACGCGGGCGTCGACGAGGCGCGCGACCGCGCGCACGTGGTGCTCGGGCCCGCGGAGGCGGTCGAGAGCGCGACGGCCGGCCTCCGCGCCCTGTCGTCCCGGCGCGTCGGGGGCTTCCTCGAGCTCGTCCTGGAAGGCCCCGCCGCGCCGGCGACGGCACGGGCGGCGCGCGCCGCCGGGCTCCAGGTCCGCCCGGCCGGGCTGCAGGAGCTCGTCGCCGCGCTCGGCGCGGGGGACGCCGAACCCCCCGCGACCCCCCGTCCCGCCCCCGTCCCGTCCGCGACCCCCGCCCCCGGAGCGCCCCGATGACCACGACCAGCGCCCCCGGCGCCGCACCCGGTGCCGGACGGGCGGCGCGGGGGCCCGGCGCCTCCGCCGTCGCCGTCCTGCGCCTGCAGACGACCAAGCGCTTCGAGACCTTCGGCTCGCCCCTGGTGGTGCTCGGGACGGGACTCCTCGCCACCGCGCTCGTCGCGCTCGTCGTCTGGCGCGCGACGCCGGCCGGCTCCGGCACGTGGGTGGAGGTCAGCCGGGGTCTGCAGCTCGTGCTGTGGTGGTTGGTCGGCTACATGGGCTACAACGGCGTCCAGTCCGTCGCCACGACGTTCCCGCTGGCCCTGACGCTCGGGACGACGCGGGCCGCCTTCACGGCGGGCACCGTGGCCCACCACGTCCTGGTGTCGGCGCACGTGACCCTCGTCGCCCTCGCGCTGCTCGGGCTGGAGCAGCTGACCGACCGGTGGTTCACCGGTGTGCACCTGCTCGACAGCCGCTTACTCGGGGACGGGGACCCGGTGCGGCTCGTGGCGATCCTGTTCCTCAGCCAGCTGGCCGCGCTGTCGCTCGGCGGCGCCTTCGCCGCCGTGTGGGTGCGCCACGGCCCGCGGGTGACCTTCGCCAGCGGTGTCGCCGTCGTGCTGGTCCTCGCGCTCGTGGCCGCCCTCGTCGTCCCGGGGGTGGCCGACCTCGCCGGGGCGTTCCGGCTGTGGTGGCTCTCCGTGCTCGCCGTCGCCGTCATCGCCGTCTGCGCCCTCGTGCAGACCCTCGCCCTGCGCCGGGCCGCCGTGCGCTGAGAACACCCCGCGACGACGGGGACGGGCTCGCGCCTGTCTCCGTCGTCGCGGCACCCGCTCAGAGGCCGGCGAGCTCCTCGACGGGCGGGCACGAGCAGACGAGGTTGCGGTCGCCGTAGGCGCCGTCGATGCGGCGGACCGGCGGCCAGTACTTGCGCTGGGGGGAGACGCCCGCGGGGTAGACGGCGCTCGCGCGGTCGTAGGACCGGTCCCACTCCCCCACGAGCATGGCGGCGGTGTGGGGGGCGCCCCGCAGCGGCGAGTCCTCCACCGACCAGCGCCCGCTCTCGACGTCCTCGACCTCGCGGCGGATCGCGACCATGGCGTCGCAGAACCGGTCCAGCTCGGCCAGGTCCTCGCTCTCCGTCGGCTCGACCATCAGCGTGCCGGCGACGGGGAAGGACATCGTCGGGGCGTGGAAGCCGTGGTCGACGAGGCGCTTGGCGACGTCGTCCACCGTGACGCCGGTGGCGGCGGTCAGCGGGCGCAGGTCGAGGATGCACTCGTGGGCCACCAGGCCGCTGCCGCCGGTGTAGAGCACCGGGTAGTGCTCGCGCAGACGGGCCGCGACGTAGTTGGCGGTCAGCAGCGCCGCCTGCGTCGCGCGCACGAGCCCGTCCGGTCCCATGAGGGCGAGGTAGGTCCACGTGATCGGCAGGATGCCCGCGGACCCGAACGGCGCGCCGGAGACGGGGCCGACGCCCCCCGGTCCCGTGCCGCCCGCGTCCGTGGACCCCGCGCTCACCCCGCCCGCGACCTCGGCCGACGGCAGGAACGGCGCCAGGTGCGCCCGCGCCGCCACCGGGCCGACGCCCGGCCCGCCACCGCCGTGCGGGATGCAGAACGTCTTGTGCAGGTTGAGGTGGGAGACGTCGGCGCCGAACTCCCCCGGGCGCGCGACGCCGACGAGCGCGTTGAGGTTGGCGCCGTCGACGTAGACCTGCCCGCCCGCGGCGTGCACGACCTCGCACAGCCGCGTGATGCCGTCCTCGAACACCCCGTGGGTGGAGGGGTAGGTCACCATCACCGCGGCGAGCTGCTCGCCGTGCTCGGCCACCTTCGCCTCCAGGTCGTCGAGGTCGACGTCGCCGGTCGGCGCGGTGGCCACGGTCACGACCCGCAGGCCCGCCATCACGGCGCTGGCGGCGTTGGTGCCGTGCGCCGACGTCGGGATGAGGCAGACCGTCCGGGCCTCGTCGCCCCGGCTGCGGTGGTAGGCGCGGATCGCCAGCAGGCCGGCCAGCTCGCCCTGGCTGCCGGCGTTGGGCTGCAGGCTCACGGCGTCGTAGCCGGTGATCTCGGCCAGCTGCGCCTCCAGCTCGGCGACGAGCTGGGCGGTGCCGGCGAGGTCTTCGGCCGGGGCGAAGGGGTGGGTGTCGGCGAAGGCCGGCCAGCTGATCGGCTCCATCTCGGCCGTCGCGTTGAGCTTCATCGTGCAGGAGCCCAGGGGGATCATGCCGCGGTCCAGCGCGTAGTCGGCGTCGGACAGGCGCTTGAGGTAGCGCAGCATCGCCGTCTCGCTGCGGTGCAGCGCGAAGACGGGGTGGGTCAGGTAGGCGCTGGTGCGGCGCAGCGCCGCGGGCAGCGACACCTCGGCGCCGGGGGCCGCCTCCTCCGCCGTCGGGAAGCAGGCGACGACGGCCTCGACGTCGGCGGGGGTCGTCGTCTCGTCGCAGGACAGGCCGACGACGTCGCCGTCCCCGCGGCGCAGCCAGTAGCCCGCCTCCCGCGCCCGGGCGACCACCTCGTCGGCACTGCCGGGCACGCGCACGAGGACGGTGTCGAACACGTCGGTGTGGACCAGCTCCAGCCCGCGGGCGCGCAGCGCCCCGCCGAGCGCGATCGCGCGCTCGTTCACGGTGGCGGCGATCCGCCGCAGCCCGTCCGGGCCGTGGTGCACGGCGTACATGGAGGCGATGACGGCGAGCAGCACCTGCGCGGTGCAGATGTTGCTCGTGGCCTTCTCGCGCCGGATGTGCTGCTCGCGGGTCTGCAGGGCCAGCCGGTACGCCGGGTTGCCGTCGGCGTCCTTGCTCACGCCGACCAGGCGGCCGGGCAGGGTGCGCTGCAGGCCCTCGCGGACGGCGATGTACCCGGCGTGGGGCCCGCCACCGCCCATCGGGACGCCGAAGCGCTGGCTCGTGCCGACGGCCACGTCGGCGCCGATCTCCCCGGGCGGCCGGAGCAGGGTGAGCGCGAGCAGGTCGGCCGCGACGGCGACGAGCGCGCCGCGGGCGTGGGCCTGCTCGACGAGCGCCGCGTCGTCGCGGACGAGGCCGGAGGCGCCGGGGTACTGCAGGAGCAGGCCGAACAGGTCGCCCTCGGGGAGGCCGTCGCGGGTGTCGTGGACGACCACGGGCATGCCGATCGCCTCGGCGCGCGTGCGCAGGACCGCCAGCGTCTGCGGCAGCACGTCGGCGTCGACGACGAACGCCGCGTCCTTCGGCGCGCGGCTGCTGCGGCGCAGGAGCGTCATCGCCTCCGCGGCCGCCGTGGACTCGTCGAGCATCGAGGCGTTGGCCAGCGCCAGGCCGGTGAGGTCGGCGACGACCGTCTGGAAGTTGAGCAGCGCCTCGAGGCGGCCCTGGGAGATCTCCGGCTGGTAGGGCGTGTAGGCCGTGTACCAGGAGGGGTCCTCCAGCACGTTGCGCCGGATGACCGGCGGCGTGACCGTCCCGGAGTAGCCCAGCCCGATCATCGACCGGCGGACGGCGTTGCGGCCCGCGACGGCTCGCAGGCGCGCCGTCACCTCCGGCTCGCTCCCGGCCGCGGGGAGGTCCAGCGGGCGGCTGCTGCGGATGGACACCGGCACGGCCGCGTCCACGAGGGCCTCCAGGGACGGCTGGCCCACGACGGCCAGCATCTGGCGCACCTCGTCCGCCGAGGGGCCGACGTGGCGGTCGGCGAAGGCCACGGCCCCCGAGGTGCCCGTCTGCAGGAGCTCCCCGGGCTCCCCGGGAGCACCGGCGGCGGGGCTGCTGGGCGTGCGATCGACGGGCGTGGTCATCGACGTCTCCGGGGTGTCGGCGCGCGCGGCGCGGACGGCGTCCCCGCCGGTGGCGGGGCTCCCCCTCTGTCGCCGTCGGCTCCAGAGATGCCTGCCCGCGCGGTCCTGGCGCCTGAGAGGTTCCGGGGAGGTTGCCCCTTCGGCGCCCCACTCGCCCGCGCCGGTGAGGGGGCGGGTGCGGGGACTCTCCCGCGCGGGGTCGGTAGCGGTGCCAGGCTACCCCGGGAGCGTCGGCGCCCCAGAACGGCGATGCGGCACCGAAGTGCCACGAACGACGCCCCAGGGCGGCACCCCGGCACCGAAGTGCCAGGAACGACGCCCCAGGACGGCGCTCCGGCACCGAAGTGCCACGAACCACGCCCCAGGACGGCACCCCGGCACCGAAGTGCCAGAAACCACGCCCCAGGACGGCACTCCGGCACCGAAGTGCCACGAACCACGCCCCAGGACGGCACTCCGGCACCGAAGTGCCAGGAACGACGCCCCAGGACGGCGCTCCGGCACCGAAGTGCGAGGAGGGGGAGCGGCTCAGCCGGTGCGGCGGGCCGCCCGGCGCGCCGAGAGCTCGTCCGGGGCCTCGGCGGGAGGCTGCTCCGGCCCCTCGTCGGCGCGCTCGCCCGGCAGCGAGGCGAGAGTGCCCTCGACCTCGCGCCAGACCCGGCCGACGGCGATGCCGAACACGCCCTGACCGCCCTGGACGAGGTCGATGACCTCGTCGGCGGACGTGCACTCGTAGACGCTGGCCCCGTCGCTCATGAGCGTGATCTGCGCGAGGTCCTCGACCCCGCGCTCCCGCAGCGTGCCGACGGCCGCCCGGATCTGCTGCAGCGAGACGCCGGTGTCCAGCAGCCGCTTGACGACCTTGAGGACGAGGATGTCGCGGAACCCGTACAGGCGCTGGGTGCCCGAGCCGGTGGCCGGGCGCACGCCCGGCTCGACCAGCCCCGTGCGGGCCCAGTAGTCCAGCTGGCGGTAGGTGATGCCGGCGGCCCGGCAGGCCGTGACGCCGCGGTAGCCGACCTCGTCGTCGAGGACGGGGAGGTCCTCGGAGAACAGGACGCCCTGGGAGGCGCGGGGCGCGGGACGGCGGGGGGCCGCTCCGCTCGCATCACCCGTGGTGCTCACACCGGCCTCCATCGCGGGTCCTGCGGCGCGGGGCCGGCTGCTCGAGGCTCGAGCGTCGGGGCTCGGGGCCCGCCGCGGACGTCGTGTGCTGCCGAACGTACGCAGGGCCCCCACCCGGGTCAACGACCGGGCCGTCGGCCGCCCCGGCGTGTCGCGGCGCCCGACCCTCGACCTCAGGTCGACGGTTCGTCCCGGCGGGGCGACCCGTCACGGTCGGGCGCCGCCGGGGTCCGGGGGGCCGTCGGGGTCCGCGGGGCCCTCGCCCTCGGGCGACTCGAAGTCCTCGGCGCTGACCTGGTCGAGGAACTCCCGGAACCGCTCGACCTCGTCCTCGGCCTCGCCCTCCTCCTCGGGCACGCCCACGGCGCTGGCCTCGAGCACCTCGTCCGCGCCGAGGATCGAGCACCCGGCCCGCAGCGCCAGGGCGATGGCGTCCGAGGACCGGGCGCTCACCACGACGCCCCCGGACAGGACCAGCTCGGCGTAGAACACGTTGTCACGGACGGCGACGATGCGGACCTCCTCGAGCTCGCGGCCCAGCGCCCCGATCACGTCCTTGAGCAGGTCGTGCGTCAGCGGGCGGGGCGGCACCACGCCCTGCTGGGCGAAGGCGATGGCGCTCGCCTCCGGCGCCCCGATCCAGATCGGCAGGTAGCGCTCGCCGCCGCCCGCCTCCCGGAGCAGGACGATCGGCTGGTTGGACGGCATCTCGACCCGGACTCCGACGACCTCGAGCTCGCGCACGGGAGCCACGGTAGTCCCGTCCTCGGGGGGCGGCGGGTCGGGACCCCCGGCGCGCACCAGGAGGGAGGAGCCCTCAGGTCAGGCGGTCGAGCCCCGCGCGCACCAGCGAGGTGTGCAGGCGCAGGCACAGCGCGGCCAGCTCGGAGGCGGCGTCCGCGGCCCGGGCCGCGGCGCCCGGGGCGGGGTGGCGGCGCAGCGGGACGACCACCTGCTCGACGAGGCCGAGCTCGCGCTCCGCGGCCGTCCGGAAGGCCCGCAGGTGGCGGGCCTCGATCCCGAAGGCGGCGAGCTCGCCGGCCGCGCGGGCGACCTCGAGGTCGTCGGCGCCGAAGTGCCCGTCCTCGGCCACGACGAGGCCGTACCCCTCCAGGTCGGCCAGGAGCTGCTCGTCCACCCCCGCCGCCTCGCGCAGCTCCGAGCGCCGCAGCCGCAGCCGCGGCGACGGCACCAGGCGCGCCGGGGCCGGGTCCGCGACCGCCTGCGGGGCGAGGAGCGGGGGGCCCGCGGGAGCGGGGGGCTGCAGGCCCCGGTCGAGGGCGTCGAGGTGCTCGGCGATGGCCTTGAGCGGCATGTACCGGTCGCGCTGCAGCTCGAGCACGAGCCGCAGCCGCTGGACGTCCGCCGTCGTGAACTTGCGGTAGCCGGATGCGGTGCGCTGCGGCTCCACCAGACCCCGCTCCTCGAGGAAGCGGATCTTGGAGTGGGAGATCTCGGGGAAGTCACCGACCAGCTCGCCGAGCACCTCGCCGATGCTGAGCAGCCGACCGGACCGGGCGCCGTCCGCCCGGCCGCCCTCGGCGTCGTCGGGGCGGGCGGAGGTCACGCTCACGCCCCCGCACCCGCGTCGTCGTCCGCGGAGGGGTGGAAGACCAGGCGGTACTTGCCCACCTGCACCTCGTCGCCCTCGGACAGCTCGACCTCGTCGACGCGCTCGCGGTTGACGTAGGTGCCGTTGAGGCTGCCGGCGTCGCGCACCAGGAAGCGCGTGGCCGGGCCGGAGCCCTCGCGCAGGAGCTCCGCGTGGCGGCGGGAGACCGTGACGTCGTCGAGGAAGATGTCGCTGTCCGGGTTGCGGCCGGCCGTCGTGCGGCCGGCGTCCAGGAGGAAGCGCGCGCCCTGGTTCGGGCCGCGCTGGACCACCAGGAGCGCCGAGCCGGGCGGGAGCGCGGCGACGGCCGACTGCTCGTCGGTGGACAGGCCCACCGGCGCGCCGTCCTCCTGCGCGGCGGCGTCGCGGTCCGCCGCGGCACCGGGAGCCCCGCCGAGGTCGGGCAGCGCGTGGGTCGACGTGGTCGTCGAGGAGCCGGCGGACGGGGTGGTGCCCTCCTGCGGGCCGTCCGCGTCCTGCGGCCCGGCGTCCTGCGTGCTCATCGCCTCTCCTCTGCGTGCTCGACGGAGCGCTCGCCGCGCGTCACGACCCGCTCCGGGCGGCCAAACCCTACTGGTGCCCCGCGCGGCGGGCGTCCCCTCAGGAGGTGGCCGCCCGGTAGCCCTCGGCGTCCAGGAGCGCGTCCACCGCAGCCGGGTCCACGCCCTCCAGCTCGAACATCCACCCCTCGCCGTAGGGGTCGCTGTTGACGAGCTCGGGGTTGGCGTCGAGGGCCTCGTTGACGGCCCGGACGACGCCCGTCAGCGGCGCGTAGACCTCGCTGACGCTCTTGGTGGACTCCACCTCGCCGATGCTCGCGCCGGCCTCGACGGCGGAGCCGGCGTCCGGCAGCTGCACGAAGACGACGTCGCCGAGGGCGTCCTGGGCGAAGGCGGTGATGCCGATCCGCACCACGCCGTCGGCGTCCGGCGGGCGGACCCACTCGTGCTCGGCGGTGTAGCGCAGCCCGGCGGGCTGCCCGGGGGGGCTGTCGACGTCGGCCACGGTGCTCCTGGGGGTCGGCGCGCCGGGGGCGCGGGGACGGCGTGCGGCGGCGGGGCCGTCGCGACCGGGCGGTCGGACGGGTCCGGCGGGTCGATCATGCCAGCCGGGCGGCGCGCCGGGGACGCCCGCTCCCGGGCCGGCCCGGGAGTCGCCCGCTCAGCCGCCGTCCCCCCCGTCGTCGCTGCCGGGGCGGTCAGGCTCGGGGTCGGGCCGGGCGACCGCCGGCTCGGGGGGCTCGGCGACGGCGGTGATGCGGACCTCGTCCTGGCGCTGCACCAGCACCGTGGCGCCCTCGCTCTCCAGGAGGTCGAGGACGCCGCCCGGGATGCCGATCGTCGCCTCGAGCCGCGCCGGGTCCCCGATGGCGCGCACGGTGAACGGCGAGGTGACCGGGGTGCCGTCCACCTCGACGCCGTCCGCGGTGTCGGCGAACGAGGTGGACGCCACGACGCGCGCGTCCCCGACCGAGAGGACCTCGGCGCCGGCGTCGCGGAGCTCCTGGACGGTGCCGAGCACGCGGATGGCGCTGAGGCGGGAGTCCTGGTCCAGCACGCTGACGGTGACGCCGGGGCCCACGGCCGGCACCGTGCCGGCGAGGAGCGCCTGGGCGTCCTCGGCCTGCTCCGCCGAGCGCAGCGCCTCCTCGCGCTGGTCACCGGCGGCCTCCAGGGCCCGCTGGGTCGCCTGGAGCTCGCCGTACTCGCTGGTGAGCCGCTGGCGCTGGTCCCCCAGGTCGTCGACGGCGCGCACGAGGTCGGCCTCGCGCAGCTCGGCCAGGCCGCTCTCCTGCGTGGCCCGCAGCTGCACGACGAGTGCGAAGCCCAGGGCGGCGCAGAGGACGCCGGCGAGCAGCTGGCCGCGCGTCGCCCGCGGCCGCAGGGCCGCCCCCAGGCGCCGGCGGACGTCCTCGGCCGACGCCACGCCGGCGGGGGCCCACGCCCGCTCCCCACCGCGCCCGCCGACGGGCTCCCCGGCGGGCTCGTCCCGGGGGCCGGCGCGCCCCCCCGGGCGGGGGCCCGGGTCCTCGACGGCGCTCACGCGCGGAACAGGTGCCGGCGGATGGCCGCGGCGTTCGAGAAGATGCGGATCCCGAGGACGACGACCACGCCCGTGGACAGCTGGGCTCCGACGCCGAGCTGGTCGCCGAGGTAGACCACCAGCGCGGCGACGACGACGTTCGAGAGGAACGACACGACGAACACGCGGTCGTCGAACACGCCGTCGAGGACGGCGCGCAGGCCGCCGAACACGGCGTCCAGCGCCGCCACGACGGCGATCGGCAGGTACGGCTGGACGACGGCCGGCACGGTGGGCTGCAGCACGAGGCCGAGCACGACGCCGACCACGAGGCCCAGGACGGCGATCACGAGCCGTCCTCGCCGAGGACCCGCGCGGTCTCCGGGCGCACGCCCGCCGACGCGGGCAGGTGCAGCTCGTCGACCTCGTCGACCTCCACGGTGATGCCGTACTCCGCGAGGCCCGCGGCGTAGCGGCCCCCGGCCGAGCGGGCGAAGCCCGTCGCCAGGTCGTCGGGGTCGCCGACGGCCTCGACCGCGTACGGCGGCGCGAGGGGCTGGTAGCCCACGAGGACGGCCTCGCCCGCCCCCCGGATGGCCGTCCGCGCGGTGAGGCGCTGGTCGCCGACGGACACGGCCTCGGCGCCGGCCGCCCACAGGCCGTTGACGACCACCTGCAGGTCGCGGTCGCGCACGCGGCCCACGTCGCCGGCCGCGTCGGTGCGCGGGGAGCCGGACGCGTCGGCGGCCGTCGACGGGGCGTCGTCGACGACGACGCGCAGCCCCGGGCCGGTGACGGGCAGGCTGCCGGTCGCCACGCCCAGGCGCTCCGCGCGCTCCCCCAGCTCGGCGCCGGCGGGGCCGAGCACGGCACCCTGCGCGGTGACGACCTCGGCGCGCACGTCCTCGACGGTGGCGGCGAGGGCGTCGACCTCCTCCTGGCGCTGCTCGACCTCCTGGCGCAGGGCGACCGTGGTCCGCTCGGTCGCCGGCGCCCGCAGGTGCACGACGCCCACGACCGCCACGAGCCCGGCGAGGAGCCCGAGCCCGGTCGTGCTCGCGCGGCGCGACCACGACGGAGCGGGCGCGGCACCGCTCCTGCGGGCGGCGGTGGCCGCGGCGTACCCCGGGTCCAGCGGCCGCTCCATCACCTCCCGCAGGAGGGTCATCGAGGCGTCCGGCCGGGGCGGGGAGCCGGGCGCGGTAGCGGCGGCGCTCAGGAGTCCGCCCCCGCCGCCGTCGAGCGCCCGGGCGCGAGGGAGTCGGGCGCGAGGGGGTCGGGCGCGCCGGCCCCGGGACCGGCGGCGCGCCGCCGGGCGGCGTCCTCGCGGACCAGCAGGTGCACCTGGTGCACGTAGAGCAGGCCGGCCCACCAGTACAGGCCCGTCCCCCACCAGGCGAAGGCCCAGCCCAGCGGCTCCGCCACGACGCCGACCTCGCTGGCCAGCTGCCCCAGGAGGATGAGCGGGAAGGCGTAGAGCAGGCAGAAGGTCGCCGCCTTGCCCAGGTAGTGGACCTCGAGCGTGCCGTAGCCGTGCCGGGACAGGACGGGGACCGTCAGCCCCAGGACCACGTCGCGCAGCGCGATGAGCGCGACCAGCCACCAGGGGACGATGTCGCGCCAGGCCAGGCCCACCAGCGTCACGGCGATGTACAGGCGGTCCGCCGCCGGGTCGAGCACCCGCCCGAGGCGCGAGGTCTGGTGCCACCGGCGCGCGAGGTAGCCGTCCAGGTAGTCCGAGGCGCCCGAGACCATGAGCACGACCAGCGCCCAGCCGTCGCGCTCGGTGGCGATGAGGACGGCGAAGACGGGCACGAGGAGAAGTCGCGCGAAGCTGATGCCGTTGGGGATCGTGAGCACCTCGTCGGTGTCCATCTCCGCCGCCGTGGAGCCCGTCAGGACCGGCGAGCTGCCACCGCTGCCGCGCCGTGGGGCGCTCGAGCCCTCCACGCGCACCTCCCCCTCCCGACCGCTCCGGACGACGTCGCACCGCTGCGGGGCAGCCTACGGGGGGCCACCGACCACCCCCGCGCACCGACGCCGCGTCCCGGAGCGCTCCCGAGGACGACGAAGGCCCTGGCGGGAGAAAGCCTCCCACCAGGGCCTGTGCGTCGGGATGACAGGATTTGAACCTGCGACCCCTTGACCCCCAGTCAAGTGCGCTACCAAGCTGCGCCACATCCCGAGCTGCTGCACCAGGCCGCCCGTGCCCGAGGACGGGCGCCGGCGGACTGCCGCGGCGCCGCAGACACTACCGCACCGCGGCCCCGGTCCCCCTCCCCGCAGGGCGCGCCCCGGCGGAGCGCGCCGAGCCGGGCGCGCCGGTGGAGGGCACCGGCGGCGGGTCAGCGCCGGCGGGTCAGCGGCGTCGGCGCTCCCGGACGCGGACGCTCAGCTCGACGGGCGAGCCCTCGAAGCCGAACTCCTCGCGGATGCGGCGCTCGAGGAAGCGGCGGTAGCCCGCCTCCAGGAAGCCGGAGGCGAAGATGACGAAGCGCGGGGGCTGGGTCGAGGGCTGCGTGCCGAAGAGGATCCGCGGCTGCTTGCCCCCGCGCACGGGGTGCGGGTGCTCGGCGACGACCTGGCCCAGGAAGCTGTTGAGCCGCCCGGTGGGCACGCGCGTGTCCCAGGAGTCGAGCGCGACGTCGAGGGCGGGCACGAGCCGGTCGAGGTGGCGGCCCGTGCGGGCGGAGACGTTGGCGCGGGGCGCCCAGCGCACCTGCACGAGGTCGAGCTCGATCTCGCGCTCCAGGTAGTGGCGACGCTCCTCGTCCAGGAGGTCCCACTTGTTGATGGCGAGCACGAGCGCGCGCCCGGCCTCGACGACCATCGACAGGATGCGCGTGTCCTGCTCGGTGAGGGGCTCGGAGCCGTCCACCAGCACCACGGCCACCTCGGCCTTCTCCAGGGCCGCCTGCGTGCGCAGGGAGGCGTAGAAGTCGGCGCCGCTGGACTGGTGCACGCGGCGGCGGATGCCGGCCGTGTCGACGAACTGCCACTCGCGCCCGCCCAGCTCGACCACCTCGTCGACGGGGTCGCGGGTGGTGCCCGCCGTCGCGTCCACCACGACGCGGTCGGTGCCGGTGAGCTTGTTGAGCATGCTGGACTTGCCGACGTTGGGGCGCCCGAGCAGGGCGACGCGGCGCAGCCCGGACGGGCGCTGGCGCGCGGCGAGCACCTCCTGGGGGACGGCGTCGAGGATGGCGTCGAGCAGGTCGCCCGAGCCGCGGCCGTGGACCGAGGAGACCGGGTAGGGCTCGCCGAGCCCGAGCGACCACAGCATCGCCGCGTCGGCCTCGCCCCGCTGGTCGTCGACCTTGTTGGCCGCGAGGACCACGGGCTTGCCGGAGCGCCGCAGGAGCCGCACGACCGCCTCGTCGGTGCCCGTCGCGCCCACCGTGGCGTCGACGACGAAGACGACGACGTCGGCCAGCTCGACGGCGACCTCCGCCTGGGCCGCCACGCGGGCGTCCAGACCGGTGGCGTCCTTCTCCCAGCCGCCGGTGTCCACGAGCATGAAGCGCCGACCGGTCCACTCCGCGGGGTAGCTGACGCGGTCGCGGGTGATGCCGGGCACGTCCTGCACCACGGCCTCTCGCCGGCCGAGGATCCGGTTGACGAGGCTCGACTTGCCGACGTTGGGGCGCCCGACGACGGCGACGACGGGCAGCAGCTCGGGCGGCTCCGCGACCGCTCCTGCGCCGCCGACCTCCAGGAGGGCGTAGTCCTCCTCGAGGAGGTCGTAGTCCTCCAGGCCCGCCCGCAGCGCCGCGGAGCGCTCGACGCCGTCGACCACCTCCGTCGCCGGCCCTGCCGTCCCCTCGTCCGCGGGGTCGTCGAGAGCGAGGTCGTCCTGCGTGACGTCGGGGGTCAGGGCGTCGTCGGGGGTCAGGGCGTCGTCGGGGGTCAGGGCGTCGTCCTGCGGCTGCTCCGGCACGGCTCAGGGCCTCCTGGGCCCGATGGGCCGCTCGACGTCGTCGGGCAGGGGCATGCCCGTCAGGTCCACCGCCGCGTGCACGTGGGCGGTCATCGCACCGCGCAGCTGCTCGGTGGCCAGCTTGAGCGCGTCGCGCCGCGGCACCCCGGCGCGGGCGCAGAGCTTCAGCGGCTCGCCGAACACGACGTGCACGGGCTGGCGCAGGTGCGGCAGGTCGGAGGGGGACCCGCCCGACCGCCTCGTGCCCAGCAGGGCCACGGGCACGACCGGGGTGCCGGTCTGCAGCGCCAGCCAGGTCACGCCGGACTGCATCGCCGCGACGTCGCCGCGCCCGCGCGTGCCCTCGGGGAAGACGCCGACGGCGCCGCCCCCGCGCAGCACCGCGACAGCGGTGACGAGCGCGCCCCGGTCGCCGCTGCGGTCCACCGGGATCTGCCCGCAGCCGCGCAGCACGACGCCCAGCGCGCCCGCGAACATCTCCTTCTTCACGAGGAAGTGCGTGCCGCGGGGGGACATGCCCATGAGCAGCGGGCCGTCCAGGAAGCCGAGGTGGTTGCTCGCGAGGAGGACCGGCCCGGTGGCGGGCACGTGGTCCAGGCCGTGGCGGGTGACGCTCCAGAGCGCACGGGACAGGGTCCAGCCGACCGGCTTGCCCCACCTCGGGCCGAGGCTGCCGGGCACCCGGCGCTGCGCGGACGCGGGGGCGCGGCTCATCGGGCTCCCGCCCGGGAGGCCCGTTCGACGACCCGTGCGGAGACGTGGCCGTCCGCCACGGCGCCGGGGACGGCTCCGGCCACGAGGGCCAGCACGGCCTCGACCGTCTCCTCGAGCGTGAGGGAGGAGGAGTCGACGGTGACGACGCCGTCCGCGGCGACGGAGAACTCCGAGACCGCGGAGTCGTCGCGGTCGCGGCGCAGCACCTCGTCGCGGGTGCGCTCGCGCGCGGCGGCGTCGTCCGTCCCGTGCACGTCGAGCGAGCGGCGCCGCAGGCGGGCCTCCTCGTCGGCGACGAGGAGCACCCGCACGTGCGCGTCGGGGACGACGACGGTCGTGGTGTCCCGGCCCTCCGCGACCACGCCCCGGTCCTCGCGGGCGAGGTCGACGACCTCGCGCTGGCGTCGGCGCAGCTCGGCCCGCACGTCGAGGTTCGTGGCGACGGCGCTGACGGCGGCCGACACCCGGCTCGCCCGCAGCTCCTCGGTGACGAGGCGGCCCTCGACGCGGACGGTGGGAGCAGCGGGGTCGGTGCCCAGCTCCAGGTCGAGCTGGCGGGCGGCCTCGGCGACGGCGCCGCGGTCCTCCAGGTCGACGTCGTGCTCGAGGCACCACCAGCAGACGGCGCGGTAGGTGGCGCCGGTGTCGAGGTAGGCGGTGCCCAGGCGGGCGGCCACGGCCCGGCTGACGCTCGACTTGCCCGAGCCCGACGGCCCGTCCACGGCGACGACGACCGGGGCGGCGGCGGCTGGGCGAGGGGCGGGCATGCGGGTCCTGACGTCGGTGGGATCGGGAGGACCGGCCTGCCCCGCGGTCGGGCGCTGGGCGGCTCTGGTCACTCCCAGGGTAGTCGCTGGCGGGGGCCCGCCCGACCTGCTCGGCCGCCCGACCCGCTCAGCCGGCGACGCGCCAGCCGCGCCGCGGCAGCTCGGCCTCCAGCCGGGGCCGACCGCCGGGCAGCACGGACACCTCCGCCAGGCCGACGAGCCGGCCGGGCGCGTGCTCGAGCCGGAAGTCCTCGACGTTCACGCCGATGTCGCCGACGTCGGCGAACAGGTGGGCGAGGCTGCCCGGCTCGTCCGGGAGGAGCACGGAGACCACCTCGAACGGCACGGGCGCGGTGCCGTGCTTGCCGGGCACGCGGGCCAGCCCGGCACCGCCCTCGTCGATGGTGCGGGCCACCCGGGCGCGCGCCCCCACCGCCGCCCCGTCGGCGGCGAGCGCGTCGAGCGCCTCCAGGACGTCGTCCAGGTCCGAGCGCAGGGCGTGCAGCGCGCGGGCCACCGGGGCGGCGTTGGCCCCGAGGATCTGCACCCACAGGGCGGGGTCGCTCGCGGCGATGCGCGTGACGTCCCGCAGCCCCTGCCCGGACAGGGCGACGGCCTCCTCCCGCGCGTCGAGGAGCCGCGCCGCCACGAGGCTGGCCGCCACCTGCGGGACGTGGGAGACCAGCGCGACGGCCTCGTCGTGCTCGGCGGCGCCCATCAGGACCGGTACGCCGCGGCAGTCCGCGACCAGGTCCAGCACCCGCTGCAGCGCCCCCTCGCCCTCCGGCCCCTCCCCCTCCCCCGCCCCCGGGGCCCGCTCGCGACGGTCGCCGCCGGCCGCGGGCGGCACGAGGACCCACGGGCGCCCGGTGAACAGGTCCGCGCGCGCGCTGGTGGCGCCCGAGCGCTCCCGGCCGGCCATCGGGTGGCCCCCGACGTAGCGCGCCCCGGCGCCCCCGGCGCCCTGGCGCGCCAGCGCGGCGGCGACGTCCTCCAGCACCGCACCCTTCACGCTGGCCACGTCGGTGACCACGGCGCCCGGGTGCGCCCGGAGCCGCTCGGCGACGACCTCGGCCGTGACGTCCGGCGGGGCCGCGACGAGGACGACGGACGGCTCCTCGTCCGCCCCGGCGAGGCGACCGGCGCCCACGTCGCGGGCGAGGGCGCGCGCCGTGGGCGAGGGGTCGTCCAGGGCGACGTCGACGCCGCACGCGCGCAGCGCCAGCCCGGCGCTGGCGCCGAGCAGCCCGGTGCCGACGACCAGGACGGTGCCCCGCGTGCGCGCCGGCTCGCCCGGGGCGCCCACCGGGGCGGTCACTGGGCGATGTCCCGCCGCAGCGCCACGGCCCCCCGCAGGTAGACGTGGCGCACGTCGGCGCGGGGGACGTCGAGCTCGGCGTGGGCCATCAGCCGGACCACGCGGGGCATCGCCCCCGGCACGTCGATCTCCGTGCAGCACAGCAGCGGGACGTCGCCGAGGCCGAGCTCGCGGGCCGCGACCGCCGGGAACTCCGAGCGCAGGTCGGGCGTGACCGTGAACACCACCGAGATGAGGTCCGCGGGGTCCATGGGGTTGGCCTCGAGGACGGCGGTCACCAGCTCGCGCGTGGAGGCCAGCAGGTGCTCGCGCTCGTCCACGTCCAGCTGCGTCGCGCCGCGCACCGCCCGCACCGCCACCGCGCACCCCTCTCGCTGCTCGCCCCGGCGCGGGGACCCGGCCGGCACCGCCCGGCCGGGTGGCACGGCGAGGCTAGCCAGCCGCCGGGGACCCGGCCGCCCCCGACCGCTGGTCGGACGCGACGAGCCGTCGGGCGGACGGCGGACGGGGCGCGACGGCGGGCCGGGTCGGCGGGCGGGGTCGGCGGGTCAGAGCCCGACGTCCGCCATGAGCCGGCCCAGCTCGGGGCGGGCGAGGGCGCGGGAGCGCCCCGGCAGCATGTCGCCGAGCACGACGGGCCCGATGCGGGTCCGGACCAGCTGCTCGACGGGGTGACCGACCTCGGCCAGGAGCCGCCGGACGATGTGGTTGCGCCCCTCGTGCAGCACGACCTCCACCAGCGCGCGGCCGGGCCGGGAGTCGACGAGCCGGAAGGAGTCGACCGTCACCGGCCCGTCCTCGAGCTCGACGCCGTCGCGCAGCCGGCGCCCGAGGTCGCGCGGGATCGGCCCGGGGACCTGCGCGAGGTAGGTCTTGGGCACCTTCCACGAGGGGTGCTGCAGCCGGTTGGCGAGCTCGCCGTCGTTCGTCACGAGGATCAGGCCCTCGGTGTCCACGTCGAGGCGGCCGACGTGGAACAGGCGCTGCTCCCGCTGCTCGAGCAGGTCGCCGATGCAGGGGCGGCCCTCGGGGTCCGACATCGTCGAGACCACGCCCAGGGGCTTGTTCAGCGCCAGGTAGACCTTGGTGTCGTCCAGGACGACGCGCAGCCCGTCGACGTGGATGGCCTGGCGCGAGGGGTCGACCCGCAGCCCGAGCTCGCTCACCACGACGTCGTCGATGCTCACGCGCCCGGCGGCGATGAGGTCCTCGCAGGTGCGGCGCGAGCCGACCCCCGCCTGGGCGAGCACCTTCTGCAGGCGCACGCCGTCGGCGACGTGGACGTCCGCCGAGGCGCCCGCCCCGCTCCTGGCCCCGCCGCTCCGGGCGGCCCAGTCCCGGCCGCCCCGGACGGCGCGCCCGGTGCCCGCGGGACCCCGCGCCGAGGCGCCGCGCGCCGCGACGCCGCGCCCGCTCGTGCCCTGCTGGCCGCGGCCGATGCCCG
>Ga0210040_10003042_pt1 | contig 23012 bp, 18 predicted proteins | sample CryGeyCG12114_NA_FD_185462 | JGI IMG/M metagenome (GOLD analysis project Ga0210040, IMG submission 185462) | Groundwater microbial communities from aquifer - Crystal Geyser CG19_WC_8/21/14_NA (SPAdes) (version 2) | ecosystem: Environmental > Aquatic > Deep subsurface > Groundwater | place: USA...
CGCCTCCCGCCTCGCTCGCGATCCCTTTCCGCCAATATGCTGGTCCAACTCCGTACCTCACCTCCACTAGCTCCTGCCAGTCAGGCAGGGGCGCCTCCCTGGCTTCTCTCTGTGGCAACCGCGGCGTAGCATCCCTGACCCCCGCATAACCCACCCACTCAACCCTATCCCAGAAACCATCCTTTTTGGCAGCAAGCTCAAAAGCCTCACCCTCAAACACACTCACACCCTTCTCCGCCTCCAACACGTGCCCCTGCCCTTCTCCCACCATATCCCCACCACGCAAACCCACAGCAAAATCACCCAACCCCTTAACGCCCCAGCTCCGCTGCATCTGGTCCGTGATAGCCGCGTAGATTTCGCGCGTCCGTGCTCGTCTTGACCTCGAAGCCGGAGCCGAAGCCCATCTCGCAGAACTCCTTTAGAAAGTGCAGATGGCTGTAGAAGTCGCGCCACGCGCGGATGTGGATCGCAGACGGGGTCGGGAGGAGGACGAAGCGAGGCGTTGTTAACATGAAGGGGTGGTAGAGGACGTTGGTCTGGACCATGGTTGGAGTTTGGGTCAACGAGAGGAAGTGGCTGTGTACGAGGAAAAAAAGGGAGTGGATCGTTCAATGGTGCTGCCTGCATCCTACCTGCTCACCCAGTCGGTGAGTAGAGTCGCGAAAATTCCTCACGGGAAGGAATCCCATCATGGGAGCTGTGCGAGTCATGGCTAGCGAGCTCGACTAAACAAATTCTTCGGTATGCAGGCCGCTTGGATCGAGCCTTGAAATTTCCCTTATATTGGACAGATGTACTGCCTTGACCGCATTTCCCAACGTTGTTCTCAGCAACAATCATTTAAATAGAAAATTGTCTACGGTCATTGAGATCATGATATTTTGCCCGTTGCTGCAACGTCCCCGCTGATCCTTGGCCTCAACTCGCTGCCCATATTCTAATCGCTCCACCTCGAGATCATCCAAAGAAGTTGGCCCCGGATGTTGGGCGTCCAACGCGTTCTCGTTATGTGCACAACTTCGAGCCTGTTTATATACAAAAATGCTCAACAAAAACGCCATATGCCCATTCAGTACCAGACCCTTTCTATTGCGCATTCAGTGGTTTCCTACCAACCATCAAGTACATGGGTGTGAAAAGTTTCTCCTTACCACCAGCAACCAAACAATCGGCAGCCAAAGCAAGGCTGTCTGCGGTCTTTTGAGTCCCTTGCGGCATAACTCTTAATGTCTCTCCTAAACCAACGAATTTGTGCACAAGACCACGACCCCACCATGTCATTCTCGCAATTGTAAAGATGTCACCCATGCTGCCGCAATATTTGAAGTCTCCAGCCAGAGGATAGTACCATGGAGTCGCATCTGGCCTTTCAGCTAGATCCTCGTGGTGTTCTAGTTCAAAACCAGCAGCCTTGATCGCGGCTAAACCTTCAGATACCTTCACCATGTTGGAAATGCCATCACCCTGTTCGATACCAAGTCTAATCTCGCGATGACGTGGGTTGTCGTTGTCGTAGTTGTCCGTCATTAACCATTCGTATACACCAAAGACACCACCTGGCTTCAGAACTCGGTAAATTTGCTCGTACACACCTTGCAGGCTAGGAGCATGCACTGTTGCTTCGATGGCGTAAACGGCGTCGAAGCTGTTCTCTGGGAACGACATTTGCATGAAGTCACCTTTGACGGCATCCCATTTATGTTCGAGACTCTGCTTTTGGGCATACCTCATCGAGCGTGCGATTTGGTAGTCGTTGTTGTTCAAACCAGTCACGTTGCAACCTGTGAATTTGATGATCTCTCGACCAGGGCCACCGACGCCACAACCAACATCGAGCACCTTTGCGTTCTCTTGAATATTCATTTTCAGGGCCAGGTAGTGTTCATGTCTTGCGATAGCCCGGTAAAAACTCTCGCCGTATGCGAAGCGGCAGAAGTGGAAGGAACTGCCCCAGCCGTACTCGTAGAGGTCTGTAGCAAGGTTGTAGTAGCTGGGAACAGTCAGCATGCACCGAAGGCCCATGAGCCCAATAAGCTTACTGGCGTGTCAAGGTAGCATATTCATCCCTCCTTGCCTTCCTGGTCTCTTCTGTTTCCTCTGCGGCGGATTTGTTGTCCCAATGCTTGAAATATTCATCCACAGCCGCCTTCTGTGCTACATGGTCCTTGCTTCGCATTGCAGTAAAGCCACCGCGTGCCTCGGCAGACTGACCATGAAGCGCCTTCATGAAGGCCGCATCGCGGGCGTGGTCCTCAGCCTCGAGACCAGGAGAGATTGCCATGGGAGCCATATTCAAGGACTGAGTTGAGTTGCTCGAAATATTTGATAACAAGTGCGCGGAATTGCCTTGCGTTGAAGCAAAGAGTGACTGTTGAATGCGAGGATTCAAGGAGAAGACACAGAGGAATAGATGCGGTTAGGAAGTAAGAGGGCGCAGGTTCGAGGACCAGTGGGCCAGGGGATTCTTCACAAGCCAAAAAGTTGTCGGGACGCATCTAGAAATACCCGATGGAGCAGGTTCGCCGAAATGATGCAGGTCCCCGGCTCGTGATCTTCCGTCCCAGCCCACGTTCTTGTTCATCATGTTCTTCCAACTGCTCCCACCTTTTTCTCGGCCCCCATCTCGCCAGTGTCGCCACCTAATTGCGCTGACACGTGCTATCGTCGTTGACTTCGATTCTTGAATTTCTCATAGGGTCCGCAGCCTTGTCCCACGAACCTCGCATTTGTCAGACATTACACCACAAGGCCAAGCTCTGACTCAAGCCAGTCTTGACCCTCCACAACTGTCCGACTTTACTCTCTGACACGAGATATCACGACCACCTACCATTCCCAGATATGCCACCGCAGATCAAGCAAGACCTAAACCGCTCAGGATGGGAGACGACAGATTTCCCATCCAGCTGCGAAAATTGCTTGCCGGATAATCCTTACGTCCAAATGCTCAAAGAGGACTATGGCGCGGAATGCAAGATCTGCACAAGACCATTCACCGTCTTCCGATGGAAAGCAGATCGTACAGCGAGAACTAAGCGGACCAACGTCTGTCTGACATGCGCTCGTCTTAAGAACTGCTGTCAGTGCTGCATGCTTGATCTATCGTTCGGTTTGCCTATCACAGTCAGAGACGCCGCCTTGAAAATGATTGCGCCTGGCCCACAAAGCAGCATCAACCGCGAGTACTATGCTCAAGAGCACGAGAAAGAGTTGGAAGAAGGACGAGGCGCCGTGGAGGCATACGAGAAAACAGACGAGAAAGCGAGAGATCTTTTGAGAAGATTGGCTAACAGTGAGCCATACTACAAGAAGCAGAGAAGACTAGAAGCGGAAGGAGAGGCATCTGGAAAGGAGCCTGAACAGAAACAGTCCGGATATGGTCCGGTGCGCACCGCTGGCACACCTGGAGGGCTGCGGGGAAGTGGTGCAGCAGCGAGGGGTGGCAGGGGTGGCACAAGGGGCGGTCAAGCCGTTGCAGGTGCTGCTCGTCCACCACAACCAGAAGACATCCTTCCGCCGGCAGATCAAAACATCACCTCTCTGTTTGTGACTGGTGTAGAGGACGACCTGCCTGAGCACGCGATCCGTACTTTTTTCACGCCGTTTGGTCAGCTACGATCAATCGTGTGCTCGCACCGCTCTCATTGTGCTTTCATCAACTTTGCAACACGCGAAGGGGCCCAGACTGCTGCACATGCATGCCAGGGCAAGGCCACTATCCAAGGATGCCCATTACGTGTCAAATGGGGCAAGCCGAAGCCATTAGATAACACCGATCGTGATCAGCGCATGGAATGGGCCAAGGAAGGAAGACTGACTGCTGCTGCAGACAAGGTTGCTCAAGGAGGACAAAGAGCTGTTGGTGGCCCAAGTCAGACACAAATCGCAGCTTCAGCAGAGGAAGAAAGCAGCAGTTATGTTCTTGCGCCGCCGCCAGGCTCCGGAGATGTTCAGTACGCGAGCATGCAGGGAGATTAAGCAGTGGAAGCATCACAAAGTCGCCAATTTGACGAAAAATGGATCTGATCATGGACCTCAGGCGGGCACCGGAGGAAACTGGCACCCTTCCATGGATCATGACACTCCCTGACATCCTATGTTTTTAGCGAGGCGTTCCGGACTGGTCCTTTCAACCATACTATGCTACAGCAAATGGGTATCATAGCGTTTTGTACAATCAACAAGAGCACCTGCTCGCTCGCTATCATACCCCTCCTATTTCTACCACTCCGCCCTTGCCTTTCGGGTTCTTGATGGTATTGTTGTCCCCTCTTTCCGTGTCGGCATGGATTCGTAGCTCTGGGACGTGTCAGTTATACTCGCTACGCCTTCTGTTCACAAGCCATACGTATTGCGTCTTTGCCTTCGACCTTCTTCCCCTGTACGACATTTTTCCTTAGAACTTCTGAAACACCTTGCGCATGCTGGACGCCTTTCATAGCTTCTTCTGAGGATGGCTCGACTGATCGTAGTTTGTCAAATCCAGCTCGGGCTTGAGAGCGTGCAGCATAAAGGAGATGGAAATCGTCTAGAGGGGATCAGCGTGGCCGTCGTGCTAATTCGTCTCCGACCTACCATGGAAGGCGACTCGGGTTGCGCGAAGCAGATGCCTGTACGCTGCTAATGCCATCGCCGGTTACGTGGTGAGTGCAGACACCACTGGACAGATATAGACGTTGAGTTAGACAAAGACTTGGCAGCGTGAAGGCCTGATTTCATGCCCACATTATAGAGGTTTGCCTACAAGACCTGGTGGTCGACAATACATACACTCCACTGCCTACTCTGTTGTGCTAAAACGAGTTGCCCAAAGTCACAGTAAGTTCATGTAGCGGACAAGCCTTTATCCGAACGATTCAAGCTAACGTCTTATGGTTAGACATGAAGTCCACCATGGATGAAGAAGGTAGGTTAGCCGGATTGCCTTTGGTCCTCGACTAAAAATATTTGTAGCCTACAACCGTAGCAAGGCGGAACTCATTGCCATTCTTGAGAACCCTCCAGCCGTCGTCAAGAACCAAGACGGATCCATCGAGTGGTCTATACTCCGAACATACCTTTCTGAAAGTCATCCAGAGGCTTTCAAGTACTTTCAGCTCATTCTCAAGAGCACAGAACCAGAAGAGACAGATTCCGACGATACAAATCTCCAGGATACCCCCGCAGGTTCCGAAACTGAACAAACCAAGTCGTCCTTCCCTTGGAAGTTAGTTCTTACCCACTGCGAAACACAAGATCGCCTCAAGGAGGTAGCACGCCGTGAAAAGGTCTGCAAGCTCGAAGAAATCGTTGCCAATCACAAAGCACAGCAAGAAAGAGAACGCGAACGAAAAGAATACATACAAAACATGTCTACCGAAGGCGAAACCATCCCTTTCCTCTCCGCAGAGTGGAAGGGTGACAGCGATGACAACCCGAACTTCAAAGCCCTTGGCACCTTGTCGCAACCAGTGATGCGCAAGATTGAGCCGTATGGAGCGCACTTCCTCGCCCACGCTCGCCGTAAGCGCCACGGTCGTACGTTCTCTGAGGACGACCGTATCCAAGCCATGTCGAAAGTCAAGAAGATCGAGGACACCGATGATGGCGAGATCAGTGAGCCCGAAGACCCAATGATGTTGCAGAGAGACGCCAAAGACTGGAAGGTACGTAAACATGATCGTACACTGACGTCAAACTAACATGTACACAGGGACAAGATCACTATGCAGTCCTTGGTCTCTCGAAGCACCGTTTCAGAGCCACCGACGACCAGATCAAGCGTGCTCACCGCAAGAAGGTTCTCCGTCATCACCCCGACAAGAAAGCTGCCGCAGGTCATACCGACGAGAACGATTCGTTCTTCAAGTGTATCCAGCGTGCCAATGAGATTTTGACGGACCCTGTCAAGCGCCGCCAATTTGACTCCGTCGACGAAGCTGCCGATGTCGAGCCACCAAGCAAGAAAGATGTACAGACACCCAAGGCATTCTACAAGAGATGGGGCGCAGTCTTTGAGTCAGAGGGACGTTTCAGCAAGAAGCAGCCGGTCCCTCGGCTCGGGAACGAGAATAGCGCTCAATCGGATGTGGAAGAGTTCTACGACTTCTTCTACAGCTTCGACAGCTGGCGTACATTCGAGTACCTCGATGAAGACGTACCAGACGACAACGAGGGCAGAGACCACAAGAGACACATCGAGAAGAAGAACTCCAACGCCCGCCGCAAGCGCAAGTCTGAGGATATTGCTCGTCTCCGCAAGCTGGTCGACGAGTGTCTAGCCTCGGATCCTCGGATCAAAATCTTCCGTCAGCAAGCAAGCGCCAATAAGAACAAGAAGAGATTTGAGAAGGAAGCTGCTGCCAAGCGCGAGGCAGAGGAGAAAGCTCGACAGAAGGAGGAAGAGGAGCGAAAGAAGAAGGAAGAAGAGGAAAAAGCCAAGGTGGAGAAGGAGGCTGGCAAGAAGGCGAAGGAAGCTGCGAAGACTGCCGTCAAGAAGAACAAGCGTGTCGTCAAGGGCAGTGTCAAGGACGTCAACTATTTTGCAGGCGGTGGCGAGGCTTCGGCTAAGGACGTTGACGATGTCTTGGATGATGTGGACAAAATCCTCGGCAACACCGATGCAGATGAATTGGCGGACTTGGTCCAGAAGCTGAACGTGGCTGGCAAGGATGCTGCGAAGGTCAAGGTTGTGTTCGCCGAGGTTAGCGGTGGACTGGTCGGAGCTGGAAAGTTGAAGGAGAGTGATCTCAAAATCTTGAAGTAGGGGATTGGTAGAGTCTACTCAAGCTTAGGTGACCGCGCAAAGCATGGCAGGCATTCACGTCATGCGCCATTGGATACACAGAAAGTGTATTCGGACGTGCACCAAAGCATTGTCAGTTGAGCAAGCAATTGTGATTCCATGATAGACATGAACAAGTTCTTCAGAACCGCTCTCCACTTCAAACTGATTCGACAACAGTCCTAGGTCAGTTGTTGACTGCGAGTGTCGACCATGACCCGTTATAGTGTGCTTGCCACCGCAGAGCTGAGACTGTATCACTGTCTGGCATGCACAACCGACAAGGCCATTTGAATGCCTACCCATACAGGTATTCGCGGACCAGCTGGGGGCGTCGTCAACTGGCCCGTTGTTACTTGAGGCGTCAGCGAAGCGCTCAGGAATATCGTCACAACATACGAAGGAAAGGCGAGCACTTCGAGTGACCATTGACGACTTACCATCACCCTAATCATGACTGGAAACCCTTGTTCAAGGTGAAACGAATGATGACGAGGCAACGCTACGTGCTTGAGCCTGGAGTCGTCTTGCATGTGTAGGTGAGTTTCAACAGCATGCCTTAGGTTTCCATCATAGGTCGTGTGATGGTTATCCGAACCAACGACTTGCATGTATTGGTTTGCTAGGTATCATCGGAAGCCACACCTGTTCCGTTCTCCGTAATTGGAGAGCCCTGACCTGAGGCGTCAAGCTTCGTCGAAACCTCGATCAGAAGGCTTATAAGTTATAACCCCGTACCGACAAGAAGTCCAAACATCCCTCGGCTGTCGATCTTCCACAGATCATTGCATTCTCGCAAGCGCAGTCGGGAAGTCAACCAATCTTAAGTTGCCTGCTTTATAAACAAGCCTTCGCCGAGTCTCGGTTCCCTTCAAGTTCGTGCTCAGACCGTCACGGTGCCGGGCGACCTCCGCTTCGCGCCCGCATCTAGTCAAAACGTCAGCATGCACACGACCACCACGCTGCTGGCGGCCTCCTGCCTACTCTCTCTCTTTACACCTACCCTGGCTGCACCTTCCGGACCTGGCGTGCTAGGGTTCGACTTCGAGAAGCGCTTCGTTCCAGCTCGTCAAGTACCAGGACACTCGAGCCTCCAGCGAAGGGCGAAGACCGTCAATGCCGAACTTACAAATGAGCTTCTCCTATACTTCATCAATGTGACTATTGGCACGCCGCCACAAGGTCCTTTCTCACTACAGTTAGATACCGGTTCGTCCGACATCTGGCTTCCCGCCACAGATGCCGATGTCTGTCAGCAAGAACCCGAAGCGTGTCAATTCGGGGCCTACGACCAGTCGCTCTCGACATCCTACCAAGATCCCAACTACGGACAGTTTCAGATTCGATATGTGGATGGCAGTCAAATAGAGGGAGACTATGTTTCCGATGTCCTCAACATTGGCTCGACAACGCTTACCAACCTGACCATGGCGTCCGCCACAGTTGCGTCCCGCGGTATCGGCATTATGGGCATTGGATACAACGCGGGTGAAACTGGTGTCCAGACTTGGGACTTCGAGTACCCCAACATAATTTCCGTACTGAAGAATCAGGGTTTTATTAACACCCTATCCTACTCCCTCTGGCTGAACGATCTTGATGCAAACACAGGGTCAATTCTTTTCGGTGGTGTTGACACGGACAAATACCACGGGGATTTGGTCTCGTTGCCCGTACAAATTGATTCCCGAACTGGAAACCTCACTTCCTTCACTGTTGCCTGGACTGGGTTGACCATCACCGGTGGTGGAACAACCTCTAACCTGTCACCTTCTAATCCACAGCCGGCCATCCTTGACTCCGGCACCACTGACCTCTATCTCCCAGATGACATTGCGAACGACATCTTCAACGGTGTCGGTGTGATTACCGACGAGGCTTACGGCAATGTTGTGGCGTGCTCTCTTGCGAATGATGACTTGACATTCTCCTTTACCTTCGGTGGCGAAGGCGGAGCAGTCGTCAATGTCAGTCTTGCTGACTTCGTCACACCACTCTTTACTACTGACGGCACTCAACCTACCTTCCGGGACGGCACCCCAGCCTGTGCATTCGGCATCGATGCTGCTCAAGGAAACCCCATCCTGTTCGGCGATGCATTCATGCGGTCGGCATATGTTGTGTATGATCTCGAGAACAACGAAATCGGAATTGCACAGACGAGTTTTAACTCCACGTCCAGCAACGTCAAGGCATTCGAGAGCGGTAGCGGTATCCCTGGCGCTACATCCACCGCTTCCGCAGCGAGCGTTGCCCAAACGTTCTCTGGAAATCCGTTCGTTACCCAAAGTGCCGTGACCGCCACGGGTGGTGGTCAGGTTGGGGGCACAAGCAGGAGTCCTACGTTCAGATTAACGAGCGCGACTGCCACAGCGGGCGGAAGCGGCAGCGCAAGTCCCAGCAGTTCGAGTGCGGCTGAGTCTAGCTTGAAGGCGCCTGCTGCGGCAATGATGAGCGTTGTTGCTGGGTTGGTAACAGTGGTGGGCTTTGTGTTGGGTGGAAGCTTGATCATATGGTAAGAGTTGTTGAGCATGGCAATCTATAGGTTGCATGTATATAGCTGGCTATATAGCATGCAATCCCTATAGTATTAGGATACGATACGCTTGCAAAACATGCCCCCTTCCATCGAGGCTTACTGACAAGCGAACAAGACAAGGCAACCACGAACTAATACAAAGATGCTGTCTTGTATTGCGTGGACCTTGTGTTTAACTCCAGTCCCACAAAACCAACTCCATCTAGGGCTTGCTCAGCTGCTCTTTCCTAAAGAATTTGATCGCCACCACGTTGATGGACAACTGGCATATCAGGGCGATCCAAAACCACGGCTTGCCGAGCCCGCTCAAGCTCATGGCCAGATTGGGGAACACGTCGCCGGGCCCGAGTCTGTCCGGCGCGAACGCTCTCGCACAAATCGTCGCCAGCGAGCCCAGCACCTGCGCGGCCATGAGCGTGAAGGTGACGTGGAACCGCGTCAAGGTGTGCAGCAGCATCATGCCGTAACCCACGCCCTGGAGGTTGTCCACGACGCCCAGCCACAGCCACAGGCCGCGACCGACGATGGCCGAGGCGACCGGACCGCCCGCCCAGGGAAGGTAAGAGCCCATCCCGCTGACGCTCCAGAGCATCTGACACCACCGGGGAGCGCCAAGCCCGATCGCGAAGACGGGCAGCATCCAGGAATGGCTTTTACTGAGGACCGAAAAGCAGTACAGACTTGCGGCCCATAGGACGACGAAGAAGACGAAGATGATCAGAGCGATCTGCCAGTCTTGCGTGTGTTGTGACGACCAGAGGTATAGCCAGTTGCGTCCGTATGGCGCCGACATGAAGAAGTTCTGCAAGATGACCATCATGAAGGTCCAGAGGACGATCTTGCGCCGAAGAATGGAGTAGAAAAAGCTAGGAACGGCGCCGGGGGACTGATGGTAGTATGGTGGAAGACCAGTGAATAGGAGGAAGCCCACAGTCCACATGACCACACCGATCCCCATGCCTATCGGCGTGACGACTGCAGGCTTCGCGAGGACGACTTGCATTGAGTCGCTCCCGGCTGCAGTCTGCTTGACTAAAGCAGAACCCCACCACCATAACGATGCGATGTAGACTTGCTTTGGAAAGCGTTAGTGGTGTCCCGCGGAGTCGTGTTCTAGGATGATAGCACTAACCTGAATGCCTTGGAGGAGGCATGCTCGATACACCCATGAAGTGACGGGGGCACCGCCTTGATCACCGAAATTAAGGGAGAAGAACAGAGATCCACTCGAGGACCCGGCTGCGTACAAACCCGCGGCGACATTGTGTGCCCACATCTTGCCTTGGGAGGCGGGGAAGAAAGGACCAAGACCGATGAAGACGAACGCTAGACCGTACAGCAGAAAGGGAAGCGATACTACCCAGAATGACTTGAGGGTGCGATGTAGGAGCCTGTCAAAGCGTCAGATCCTGCTGCAGCACATCTGGCCGGGAAAGAGACTTACCACCACACTATCGTTGTCCCTAGGTAAATACTGGCAATACTGTACAAGGTATTGGCAGATTGTCCCACTTGGCCAGTCAGAAGTGTGATCTGGTAAGAATTGGCCGCAATGATTTGACCCTTAATAAGTCAGTAGTGTTTCCTATGCACTCATGCTGCTTGGACTTACCAGTGCGAGGAATATTGAGTACAGTGGCCAGTCGCCGAGTTTGTGAAGCATGAACCTCTTGATACCTGTAGGTGGCTTATAGTCCTCGGCCAAGGAAAACTCCTTGAGGTACGCCTCGTTGAGATTTGCAGATTCAAGAGCATCATTAGTGATTGCTTCCTGAATGTCTCCACCGGAAGAATGGATTGGCGCAGGTCTGGCGAGTAGCTTTGAGTCTGCCATTCCCAGTCTCTTGCCCAACTTGGCGGCGCGGTGTCGATTGAACCAGTTCTTTTCACTTTTGACGAGGAACTCCTCAATAACAGTGTCATAGGTGTTCTTGGCGTTGAGTTTGTCGATGTTATGCTCGAACAGTTGCTGGTACTCATGTTTGGCATCCGTGAAGAAGGGATCCACATTTTGTAGCTTGTAGTCCTTCCTCTGGCCAACAACCGCGTCGAAGCTCAGCATCGAAACGTGCCGTGAATGCACGGCCGGCTGGTCGAAGGGGGCGCCAAGCTCAGCGAAAACGTGCTCGTTCCGCTCAAGGTCCAGCTCTGGATACTGCTCACCAGCTACAGGGGTTTGATAGCCGGACCTGTCTCCATCTATGTCTTCCATGATTGAGGATGCCGAGGAGATGAGGCCTGGACGTGCCGATGGATCTTCTAGTGGAGAAATCACAGACGCTGCTGGAAGATCCACATTACCGGATGCATCATGTCTGTGTGCAGACCGGTTGGGAGAGTGGCCACGACGAGGGGTGCCCGGCGTAGCTGGTGTCTGGAAGCCGCTGTCGGTACCTTCTCTGGCGCTGCTTCTGCTTGAGAACGGAGCAGTAAGCCGGTGAGACTTCCTATTCAGCACCTTCTGATATTTCTTCATGGCAGTAACGTGTAGCTTCTCAAGGTCTTGGACCCACTGCATGACTGGGAACCGTTGCTTTGCGCTCCTGGCACGTAGTTGTGCTCTAAGTTGTTGCTTTGATGCTAGGGCGCCATTGATGGCGCCTTTGAATTGGTTCAAGAGATGCTTGGTGCTCATACTCTCAACTGTGTACCACCAACCCGGCATCTGGCCGAGGCCTCCAACTCTAGCACCCACCCCAAGAGCGCCTCTTCGACCAAACTCGACTGCCACTAAACCGAACGGCTCGTCTCGTGAAGGAATAAGAGCAAACTCGGCTCCACTGAAAATGCAGGCTGGCAATTGAGTGAATGAAGGTATGCTGCATACTCTTCCGGGGAATACTTCCATCAACTTACCCAACTTGATAGCAGCAAACCTGCCATAGAGATCGATAACAGGGCCGATACATATCAGCTGGACGTGCTCGTTCTCTTCGAGTATAGCTGGAAAGATATCAGCGATCAAGTCAATACCCTTCTGCATGCTCCAACGACCAACAAAGACGAAGAGGTCAGCGTCCGGCTTGACTTCTAGCCCAGCCCATCTCTGCGCCTCTTCCCTCAGTCGAGGCCGGGTGGCTTCAAATTCGGCATCTACAGGGATCTCCTGTAGCACTTCATTCACGTGCTCGGGTGACCAATCGGCGGTGTCACTAGGATCTGGATTGGGAAGAGCTCCGATGTCCTTCAAACCCCAAAAAATGGGATATCGAGCATAGCTCCTTTCGCCATACTTCTTTGAGACACCTACAGCGCCGAAGCCATTCTGGTGGATACGTAAGTAGCTCGCTCCAGCGTGGAGGAGGTTAAAGACTTCCCCGAACTGAATATAGCGTTGTACTGTCTCGAGTTCGAGGTTGAAGACATTACAAACTTCTTCTCGTTCCTTCTTTGTGCGTATAGGCCATAAACCCTGAAACTCGGCATTATGGAGCGAGAGCGCACAAGGTATCGTGCTGGGAAGGAGGTATAGTGGAGCCAGGGCACCATGATAGTCGTTGATGTGATATAGATCTGGATTGTATCTCCTGATCATCTCGGCAATACACTGGTTCCATGCGCTGTAGTAGATTGCTGATGCAATATCATCCATGCGTGCCGGGTACGGTTCAGCTTTCGTTTGCTGCCTGAATATCGGAGCATCCAATAGGATGTAGGTGATGTTGCGTAGGACATGTACTCTTGCTTGTACTTCGTATTCGACACCCAAGATGGTCGTGCTGACTGGGCTCAGTAATGCATCTGGGTCGGTAGGATATTCAATATCTCCAACGCAGGGAACCACCCAAACAAGATCTTGGTGACCTAGATTCTTGGCCATGAGTTGCGCCATCTAGAACACGTACAAGTTAGCTCGAGATCATGCTTGAAGGAGGGAAGGATGGGAACTAGAAAGAATCTTGGGAGCCACAGCCATGTGTCGACATCTTCCAGAAGTGCTGAAACCAGAAATACTGGAAGGAATTTTGTTTGTGGGCTCTGATGAGACAAAGTGTACGATGACTTACTACACCAAGTCCTCCGATCTTGACCTTGATAGCCAAGTCCTCTATGTCATACTCCATAGTCGCAATCAGGATGACACGCCTTCGTGCTTCGCTCGAGAGATTGAGAGTTTGTCCGTTGCCAGCCTGAGCACTCCCTGGGACGGGCGTATTGGCTCCCGTGGGTGTGTCTGCAGGTGATGAAGAGGCTCGCCTTGAAATCATAGGGCGCCTTTGGCCTTCCTCATCAGCCTGGGTTTCGCCATGGGAGCTTGTGTCACTCAGCAAGCTCCAGCGATTGAGAATAGAAACGAATCTGGACTTTGGCTTGACTCCGAATTGATTGAATTTGACGGCGTAGAAGGACTTGACAAACAGAAATGCTGCAACGCAGCCTGATATTACCGGTAACAGTCCAAGGAGGACAAACATGGCAAGCTGAACCCATCTTGACCCGACAGGAATGAGTTGATACCGCATGGAACCATCGTGGACCTCCAAACGGTATGCAACGTGGTGACTCAATGATGCCTGAGACATGTTGATCACGTTAGTGGACAGCGACATTGGTGAAATCCTGTCGAGAACATTATCTGCAAAAGTCAGGACCTTGAGAGAACCAAGAACGGGGAATGTGTAATTTACCTCCATCAACATCACCCCAAACTTGTGTGGCATCTAGTTTTCCATCAGGATTGATACCCCAAGCATTTAGCGAGACTGACACGGGCCACTCTGACATGAAATCGAGCCTCCACGTGCTGTCTGATTGAAGTTGCATTTCGTTGTTCAATCCCGCATCGTGACCGAATTGGTTGAAGGGTCCCTCGAGGAATAAATTTGGCAGACGTCGAGGAGTCGCATCGACACCAGTATCGCCGTGCTGATAGTGATCCGAAGATCCTGCTAACCTGCTCCAGTATTGAATGATGGCATGGTGGCCTTTCCATTCCTGCTTCGAAGTACCTGACCATGGTTGTTCGTCCAAGGACGAATTGCCTCCAGTGTAAGGCATCCAGTCGCTGTAGGTACTCCCAAAGTTGAGCGAGTAGCGCCATAGATCTGCTCCATCTGCTTTGTGAGAGACATACAGCGCATTATCCGGTGTCTGATGAAGAAGTGTACTACTATAATTCGCGTGTGTCGGGTACACCATAGGGTTTTCGAAGCTACCTAGCCTCAACATGAAATGGTCAACGGCATTGGTGAAGCTGCCAGCGCTACTCGACGCATTGTTGACGGTGATCCGATGCACGCCGTGATGGACCTTCTGCAGCTCGGCGGAAAATCTGAAATTGGTCTGTGGTTCGCCTATCCATCCTTCTGGTTTGCCGTCTATAGCAGAGCAGCTCATGGTTGAGTTGTCAAGGATGGCTGGGCCACCAGAGACAGTAGTCGACGTCACATGCACACTGTTCATGATTGAAAGACAGTCCATCTCCGTAGAGAATCCAAGTCCTATCGATACAGTCTGTCCGGTGTTGCTATCGGAGTAAAGTCGCATGTCGTGTCCTGGTGAGAATGAGGTGATGGTGGGTTTCGGGTCCACGAATTTGTCCTTTGGTACGAATGCCTTGAACCCCCAGGCAGGCATGGTCATGTTGGAGATGCATCCGTTCGGCTCTGTGGTCCCCTCAAGTCCTAGACTTTGGAAGCTTGTCTCCAGGGTGTATTCCTCATAAGGAGCAAACAAGTTCTTGACAACCGTACCATCCGTAAATGGAGAGACGATGCTCCTATTGCTGGAGCAGCTTATCGAGTAGTCAACCGTCTTGTTTTCATTGGTATACAGTAGCCAGACACTCTGGTCGCCTTGGGCATCGTTACTGATGTTCTGAACGCCACTGAAGGCAGAGCGGTAAATAGACCACAATCCCGTCTCCGTTGGCATGTTTTTGCTGCCTGGTAGATAGACATTGTAGGTCTGCTTGGACAGCTGTTGTAGATACCACCCGTCGTTGAGAACAGGATATTGCTTGCGCATCTCGAACATTCGCTTGATAATGTTGCGTAGAGCATGGGAAGGATCCCGGTGATCCAGACTCACGTTGTCGTCCAAACACCCGTATCGGGCAGAGTCTATTGGGAAGTTTGCATATTTTACTGAGCCGACTGTGTAACAACCATGTAGCTGCCAGGCGAGTGATGATGACATCGGAGCTCTTCCTTGACACGAGAGTCAGTCGCTGCAGGCTTTTAGTGCGGAAACATCAAGCTTACCAAAGACATAATTAGATGCAGTATTATCTAGAACGTAAAGGGCCTGTTCTTCTCCCCAGCTTAATGTCGGAATGCCGGGAAAGAGGAGTGTGATGACATACAAACCCAAAATGTTCTTCTCGGTGCCATTCTTGATACCAGGCCATCGGAAGACATCCTGATTCGACACGCCAAACATATGCCTTGGGTCAAACATACCGGTGTTCGCATTTGTCATATCGTTGGTTCGCATCAGAGCATTCCAAGTCTCAACGAAATCGACTGGTGGATCACCCTCAGCCTCGAAGGTACCGTCCATGCCCAGAAATCTGGTCAGGCCTCTGTAGACAGTGTAATGAAAGGCACCGGCATCCAGCGCGCTTTGCTCGGGATTGCGAATGTACTGTCTGTTTGTCGTGTTTGTTGTAGTCACAACCTTGGTCAAGTTCGTTTCTTGCATCTCTGGCTCCATGCCCCGACCAATGTAGACAGCACCAAAAGCGTTGCCGGACACGATTTCACCTGGGATGTAGAAGTTTGTCTTGTTGTAGCGACTGGCACACTTTCGAATGTATGCACTCCATTCAGCTGAACAATGTTAGCGTCGAAGGTCAGAGACAATCATAACACAGCGCACACCTTGAGCGTCCACGGTGACCTGGAGCGCCTTGTCGATACGGAAACCGTCGATATCCAGCGAGGCAATTGTCATGCAGCTGAAATGTTGAATCTTGGCAAGCACAGATGGCCTCCACTCTCTGAGTCTATCCTGAACAAACGCGAATTTCGACAACTGTCTCTGCCACTCCGTATAGTTTCCGAAGCTGGCCTGCGCTAGTGTTAGCCACATGTCACCAGGAAGGCGCCGGCAAAGATTTACGGCAAGGAGTAATGGTACAGGACAGGGTGAGAGATACTCACTACTTCTCCATACTGGTCAAACTCACTATCACGGCATCCAACTAGGTAACCGCTTAGGTCGACTTGCCTGCCATCGTCGCCCCAAAATCGTGGATACTCACACTTTTCCAGATAGGTATCACTCTGCTGGAAGTCGTGATAACGTCGCTCAGACTTCCACACGACGTTATGCTCGCCGGGGTTAAACGGTGTCGAAGTGTTGAGGTAATTCTCAAATCCGAAGAGGTCTCCCAGAGTAGCGAAAGTGTTGTCCAGTATTACGTACATACCACGCTGGTGTATGTCCGTTATCACTTGACGCCATGTATCAATGTCACCAAAGTGTCTGTCGAGCAAGGTCAAGTCAAGAGGACTATATGCATCCGAGCCCCATGGCATGTTGATGAAGGGCGACCCAGTAATGTAGACTGACTTGACACCCATACCTTGGAGGTAGTCCAGTGTGTCTTGGAGACCTTTAAGGTCACCTCCATTGCGGAGCTGATTTGAGAGCGGATCGTGTTCCCATTGTGTGCCGTTGATATTATCATTAGAGGGATCGCTGTTAGGGTGAGTAAGATGCCTCGATAATAAGAGATGCGGGGATTACCCATTGACAAAGCGGTCCAGGAAAAGTGTATACATAGGCATACGCCAGTTCTGTGGTGACTCGTGGAAGACATGATCTGGCCATTCTCCCCAATAATCGAGTGGATCAGTTGCGGTTACGTTTTCGTTAAGGTTGAAGCCAACCTGGGCTGGGTCATATCGAAGCGCCCAGGTCCCGAGGATCAAGACGGATAGCGACAGAGAATATAGACTTGACTTCATGCCGGAGACGATAAAGTTTGGCAGAGCGAGGGGGTTGAATAGTGGGCTGGTAGTGAGCAAGGCAAGGCCGAGCCTGAAGTGCACTAACTGTACGATAGTCAGATTGATAAGCTCGAGGGACTGATACAAGGAAACGGGATAGATAACTCACCCCTCCTCCGAACGAACGTGCAATGTGGGAAAGAAAAGAGTTGTCTTGGAAAAGAAACTAAAGGAATAGAGAGAGCTGAACAGCTTGTACATCGAGGCATTCCATATATGTGAATGAAACAAGCGAAAGACCCGAACAAGACATGACCCAGCAAGGAAGGGACGCCTCGCAACCCTGCATGGAATACGACCTACATCGTTAGGGCCCATAGTGGTAGCTGTATGATTATCTGCACAACATCAGCTCATGAATTCTCCGCCCACCACCTTGATTGCATCGTGTTACAGGGAAACTGTGGTCTCGTAAGGCTGAGCTCACCGCTCAGAACTGATTTAGCTGCAGCTCCACGTGGTCCAGGTACATGATCGTATAGACAAGTGCTTTTACAAGCTAAATACCAAGTGAAATCCACATGCACATCTTGTACCGCCGTTGCACACGATGGACAACACATCGTAAGCGGTTCATCACTAGGTTATGTTAGGAACTCGTTGGTCCCATTCTGTGCCGGGATGCAGCTTCGAGTTTCTGAAAGCAGAACGGCTGGCCCCCCCGGGGTTGGACAGTAAGACAACCGCAGCGTCAGACACGCCCACCTACAGTGGTCATCTGCAGGAACAAAGCCATTGGGAGCAGGAACCAGACACCGCTCGTATCGCTCACCAGTGCCGAAGGTGTAACCATGCAACGAGAGAGGTGCCTGCTATCAAGCGCTTGGAGAACCCAACAGCCCAAAGCAGGTCTCTGTCGCGTCAGCCTGGAAAGACCTCCCCAACATGATATCAGAATGCAGGGGTCGGAAGACCAAAGAGTTTTGATGTGTATCCTTTCTTTGGCTATTGCATATCCTCAGAACCACAGAGGCGCGTCGAATCCTATGTTGGCTGCAGCCAAGTCGGAATAATTGCCAGGTATCAGCCTTGTTCGGCCCATTCGTGGACGCTTGGCCACCACAAACATATGGATCAAGCGTCATGAAAGCAGCCGCAAGATTTCAACAGGCCCGGCCTCGGCCTGTAGCTCATCTTCGTCAGACGGTTTGTAGGAATATCGGTTGAGAATTTCTTGATATCCATAAATAGACAAGACATGGTTTGGTGATGAGCATGGGGATATCCCTCGCTGTGTCAGGTCCTCCAGCACATAAGTTGGCGCTACACTAATGCATCACGAGAGATACTGACCATTGACAGAGTTGACCCATTCCGTCAAATGGAGTACGCGACACCACATGAGCGCATTGGATGGAGGCACGAACAGCGTTGTGCCGTGGCGAACTGAATTCATGTGAAATTCCCAACAGTGTGTCGTCTCTGCCACGTGCTTGGGTCGGTTGTACAGCTGAACATTGGATGCTCAAAAAGCTTATCAATGATGGAGCCGTACGATCAACTCGTGTCAACAAGGCTTTGCCTTGAATGCATCGAATTGTCCAGTGGGGTTCAGGAAGAAGAGGTCACTCGACAATGAGCTAACGGAGGACCCTGATGCTTCTACTGTACTGTGCAGTACACAGACTTGAACTCTTCCTCAATTCTGCCATTCCCGGTTGACGCTCTACGAGAGTCTGGTCAGGAATCGCCTGTAGGTGAATTACTCTCTGGTTCGAAGCATCAATTCGTTTATTGCCTTTCAATGTTCAATCAAAACAGCACGGACTGATCAGCCGAACGCTGATTGACCGCAGGATGTTGTCGTGGACTCCACCTCGTATATTTATGTTCCTTATCGTAAGTCATACCATGTCGACCTACAAAAAGGCTTGCGTGGCTGCAAAAATCTTGCGCACAGCCAGGGAAGACAATGCGATTGGCTATTTACGCCGTTGACATCCACATCAAGCTTGAGCTAATCGAGCGTGACATGGACCTCCAGACACGTCAAAAATGACGTTGTCTGACAGGCATGCATGCCGGTTTTGGACAACATGTTCTGAAAGGTCTCAAATGACCCTGGACCGACAGGGACCTCCTGGGTCTGCCCGCGAGTGAGCATCGCATTCCCAGCCATTTTGGAGTGGGTCTTTGCTTCCTGAATAATCAATGATTGCGATCTTTTCGGGACAACAAAGCCGCCAGCAAAACGATCGGCCAACATACGTGACCCAACATGTCGAAGAGTGCGACTCAAGTGGATCTGGAACATGTGAAACGGCGACTGTCTAGCCTAACGTCAAAGCACAGGCTTGCAAAAGCGGCTGTGGCTATGATAGCCGTCCTTTTGCTATAAGTTCTTTTCTTCTAGATGTATGTCGTAACCGGTGCTTTACTTTTGCATTCTCTGGCTGCTAACATGTTCATCAGGAAGTGGGACGGAACAAGCCGTGGGGAAAACCGCCAAGGCTGTGTAGGAAACTTGAATAGGCATGCACCCGGTGCGGCCTAAAGCTGGCCGCTGTTGCCAAGCATGCCTCAATCACCACTTCTGCTACCCCCCAAGGGCTACCACCTCCATCTTTCATTGTAGAGGAATAAGAATAGAACCACTGTGTAGCTATGAGCTGTAGCTATCTACTAGTGTAAGCTATGTACTATGAGATGTAAATTTGTACGTGGGTAGTTAAATATTGGTATAGAACTTAGGCGATGCCAAGCTTGCGAATAACGGCCACTTTTAATTATCACAGGGTGGCATGTTCGAGCTGAGTCTACTAACTTGTAGTAAAGGGCAAAGGGCGCGCAGGCTGATTTTAGGCGTGGTGACCCAGTGGCGGGATCGTTCTAGTAACTGGTGAGATACTCCCACCTACGTTAGACAGGACAATCCTCTGAAAGACATGTTGCATCGTCGGTCGGGTGGTGCAACAGTTCGCTCTTGCCGCCGCGTGCTACGGCGGACTTTAAAGAACTGCTGAGTACGTTGGTCTCGGGCCGCTAGTTGTGCACTTCTTGAAGTCGCGTCCTGCAACGAGACTTTGGATACAGGTCGGCTTTCCAACGGCAGTTGACATCTACCATAAAAGAATTCTGACCGTGGATGAATACTTGATTGGAAACTTCCGAGTCTTGTGCGTAAAAGTCGACTGCATGAGGGCCCAACCAAAGATATCATCTTCAAAAGCTGCCACCTTGCTGGTCTACAGTCTCTCTACTGAATCATTACTACTTATATGCCTTGTACCCGGTCATGTCGGCCTTTGTGAATGAGAATAAATCACCCACCTTCGTACAAGTATCTCGTTCTTCTTTCTCTGCTGCCGTTCCCCCTTCCCCCTTTCCTTCATATCAACATCTGTTACTGGACTTGCTGCCAGAGAAATACTTCCGTCAAACAGTACCTCGTCCTCCATTCCTTCTCACAGCGACAACGTAACTAGCTCTTAGAATCGTTGATTTCCATTCGATTCAATACCTATCTTTCTCTTCTCCACGAGCGTCAAACCCATGAAGGTTCTTTTACCACCAGATTTGATCCGCTGATCTTATTTCCATCTCAACCTGCACGTGGCCAAAGACAAATACCCTGTCAAGATGGTGCTTGTTAGCGACAGCAACATCATCACGCCTGAAAAGGTGGTAGAAGGGAAAATCGCGCCCCCAACCACCGGGATGAATGAGACGTGAAGAGCTCTAGGGAGGACGCCAGGAAGCACACCGTACTGGCTCGAGCCCAGCCGTGTGGTCGTCGACGAGTTCGTGCAATTCTACTAGTACCTGGCTCCTCTGCCAGATCATTGAAATTGAGGTACATGCCCAGGCTAGTATAATTGGGACTCTAACAACTATCGATAAAGCACTCAAGATGCACCGATTTGCTTGCCGCAACTAGCGACCTCCTTCTCGTTCCTGAGGCTCTGCCTTTCTTCCCTTCTGCTTGCTGTTCTTTCGACGAGTTTGACCTCCTCATTTGCCAATCACCGCTGTGTGGTAAGGTGCTGCGGATGCGGCTGTGCGACTGAGCTCAACGCCGCGATCTTCGTATGCTTGCGCTATTGAGCTATTCCTTCGGCTGACGCTTGTGGAACAACCGCGAATAAAGTGTTGGAGACATTAACTCGACGTCGCTTCGAGGCTGGCGGCATGATTGCTTGTGGTCGAGAAGTATCAAACGATTTTTCTGGAGGTGGATGTTAGGCACCGAAAATCTTTCCAGTCACCGAGCAGTCTGCTGTCGAGTACTGATAGATATATAGGTCGCTGGAGGATGCTTTAATGGTTGAGTGCCGGCACTATGCTGGTCACTATCGAGAGCTTTGATGAGGAAGTGCCGGCAATATGCCTTCACGGTCGAGGAGCTTAGTAGCGAGAAAGTGCTGAAGCTATGCCAGTCGGTCCCAAGTGCTTTGATGGTTGAGTGCCGGCAATACACCAGTCACCGGAGGATGCTTCGATGGTTGACTGCCAGAACTATACTGACCACCGTCGAGAGCTCTGGTAAGGAAGTGCCGGCACTATGCCGGTGACTGTGAAATCCTACCAGTGGTTTCGACTTTGTAAATGCTGCTGTGACTGGATCGGCAAGGCGAAAACGGTCAAGTTTGTGGGTGCCTGGCAGAAATCATGAATCCGAGCTCGAGCTGGGCATTGAAAGCTTTGCTGTGCGGTGTTTGAGACCCTTTGCATTCTCGACAGATCCTGCGGCAGTGGATTGCACTTCGTCGGCCAGACTCAAACTCGCTTTGGCCCTGTGAGTTCTATGTTTGGTACCTTGCTATACCTGTGCCTGTCGAATCCGAAGCATTTCCATTTCTGGCCTCGCGGGACCTTGGTCATGAAGAGCCATACCCCTACACCAATACCCGTGCCGACGCAAGCGCCCAGGAACCACAACAGCATCGTCGACTTCCTCGTGCCCGCATACTCAACAGTATCAGAATATCTGAGAAGTTCCCCTGAAACGTCGAGAGCAGCGACTCTGTACGCCACAAAGCTCCCGTCAAGCAAGGAGAAACCATCCTCGAATCCAACCTTGTCCTTGACGTCCACAGTCTGCCAAACCTCGTCGCCCGCGCCTCCTTTTCTCCCCTCCAGCTGCCAGGCCGTAACTTCCGTGGCTCCGTTCCAGCTCACGTATATCCGATCAGCTTTGGCAATCGCTGTAGGAGGATACTCCGGCCTTCCAACCCATGTAAATGTCTTGAGAGCACGATACGACTTTACACGCTCCCACCAGAAAAGCGCGGATCCCGAAATATGCGTCTCGCAAAGGAGTTCTCCCGACATGGTATACTCGCTGTAAGCTGCTGAGGATCCCCATCCAACAAGTACGTGCTTGTCTCCCTCTCGATCCATGACCTGCACACTTCCTTGACTCGCACTCAAAATTCCGTCTCGGCTCACATAGCTTTGCAACAATTTCGCCGTTCTTTTCTCCAAATCGATCTGGATCAACAATCCTTCACTCTCGCTCGCGTCCTTCATGATCGGACCCGCACTGCCATTATCGAACACACTCAACACGCCCTCCTCCTCGTCCACCCACCTGGCGTCATGCTGCCACGCAAAGTCCGTCGCCTTCCCATCCGATATATCATTGAAGACGTTCAAGTTCCCACCTAAGACCCAGAGGACCTCCCCAGTAGCACCGCTCACAGTCATCACAGCGTGTAAATGGCGCGAGCTAATCAGATAATTTCCATTTCGGTCCTTCTGCACGCTATTGATATGGAAAAAATCGTAAGAATTGGAGTCGGAATAACCACCG
>Ga0210040_10003043_pt1 | contig 23003 bp, 16 predicted proteins | sample CryGeyCG12114_NA_FD_185462 | JGI IMG/M metagenome (GOLD analysis project Ga0210040, IMG submission 185462) | Groundwater microbial communities from aquifer - Crystal Geyser CG19_WC_8/21/14_NA (SPAdes) (version 2) | ecosystem: Environmental > Aquatic > Deep subsurface > Groundwater | place: USA...
ATTGAAACCGAATTCGGGAAATCTGATTGCAAATTTGGATTCAGCGCAAAAAAATGAACATTTGACGAACTTTTGAAAAAATTTCATCTGAATGTCATCTTTCTGTGTTACCGGTGCGGGGTCCTTTTTAGTCCGATCTTAATGAAACTGTTCGAATTTTCATGCAGAGAACTCCTGCAAATGTAAACATTGGCCCAAAATAAGAACCAAAATACTGGAACGATCAAAATGCATATAAAAATTGGCCAATTCAAGTGCTGGCTTAACCTAAATGTGATATAAATTAGAACGATTAAAAACGGCAGTATAATCGCAATGTAAATACTGACGAAAGTTTGAATCAATTCCTTTAGATTGGCAGTGATAATTTTTTGATGACTAAAAGTCCGACAAATATCCGTCAATCTGGCTGTTATAATTTTCTCCATTTGAGTTTTGTTACCATTGTGGCATTTAGCAATCACTTGACCGTGCAGTTTTGAAAGAGCATTAGAGCTGAATTGAAGCATTCTGTCAGTGAGATCCCAGTAGATTGTTATTATTAGTGAAGCTGCAAATGAATGCAGAAACAGTAGGAAATATATAGTAAAGAAAAGAATATGAACGACTGAATATTTCCAATTCTCGTTTAAAAAGCTAATTCGGGTTCCCAAAGATGAAATAAAAATATCCACTGCTGGATTCCCATAGATCAAGCCAATGATCAAATTTGGTCCTAATGACACCAACAGGATAGCATCTCTTGTCCCATTGAGAAAGAAAGTTATAAAAGATTTTGTTTTTGGAATCCTGCTGTCTTTAAAGAGATTAGACATTAACATTAAAATCCTTAAAATTCAGGGCACAACTCTTAATCGGGAAACAATAATTCTAATCTCTAAAATGCGTATGAATTCAATCATATAATTGCTCTTGATTTTTTTTTATTTTGATAAAATAGAAAGACTGTGTACTACGTCCCATATAGTCCAGCATCCATCTCAAAACTAATTCCACAGTTTGATGATCTGGATATTTGTCCAGGGGAGATTTACACATTCCTAACTATTTGTAGTAGAAAAATATCTAAGAAACTAGATTTCGGTACTGGAAAAAGTGAAAAAAACTTCCGTGATATTGTGAACATTTAATTTTCGAACAAAAATAAATTAAAAATAGTGATCGGAAGTGAGTAAAATGAATGTGAATACATAAAATATTCGAAATTAAAACCATAAAATACCAGTGCTTACCATTTTCCAAAGCTTCATTCACCGTGACATACCAGTTGAGAAATAAAATGAGAATTTTACGCTGAGAAACCATTGCTGCGCTTATGAAACAACCTGAGCATCCCCACATAAATGTGAAGCAGGAGAGAACGAACTCAAAATCTGGTTTTTTCCTGGAGTAAATGAGGTCAAAACCCAATAACAATGAAATATTAGCAGCCAAACTTATCGATAAAAGGAGATTGAATAAATGCGTGTTTTTTGACTGAACAAATCGGCTTTTCGCTTTATCCCAACATAGGTATGCAAATTTGAACGCTGTAAGTGCATTTTGGAAAATCTGGAACTGTCGAAACATGGGTATAGAATAGTGGTTCTTTAAAACCAGTATTCCAGTGTTTGCAAATCGTTTAGGTTTTTCCATGATAATATAATGAGCACAAAAATGGTGCGTTTGCAAAGGCTTTAACCTGAGTGATGACCATTTGTAAAAAAATTATGTTTTCCAAATTCCAACATTGTTATAAATGGTCATAAAATCAGATTGAGGTCATTCAAATATCATATAAAATGATTTTCAAACTATTTGATCTCAATCTGTCATAATTTTAGTGATAACTTGGAATAAGGGATGACTGAAACTATTAATCTAGCTTGTATTTGTGACCCGGCGTCATATCATATAACATGTGTATCGAAAAAAAATTTCGGTTCGGTTCATAATGCATTTTAGTCAAGATTTAAGCGCATTAGCTGGATCAGGCACGATAATGTGAATTTAGGTAAATTGTTTTACTGATTTCGCATCCAGTTAACCTAACTTATAAATATTAATTGATAAACACATGGTAATAAATAGTACAGCATTATATGAAACCTTGTTTTTTATAAACAATTTTACAAGCAATAAAATTGGTACAATTAGCTTTATCAACATAAGTAATCCCCTAAACGGTTTTCCGAATCGAAAACTTTTGAAAGGTTAGCATTCTGGTTGAAAGCGACAAGTTTCATATAGTTACCGCAACATGATTATATGAATTACAAGTCGAACAGCCCGTTAACAACGGGAAATCAAATTAGCATGAATTTAATTCGTACGCTATCAATTATTACGAAATGATTTCACTTTTCTGTTCCAGCCCATTTCACTTCATATCGACATGAACATGATGATTAATGTCCATGTCAATTTATGTTGACATGAACCCAACGCATATTGGCCAGTTAACTTCACATATCCGGGAGCTTTTTGAAAGTTGCCTATCTCACTTCATATTACGATCAACAGGATCTATAAACCCTTCACATTATGTTGTCATGGACAGAACACACATTGCCAATAGCCCAAAAGTTGCGTTCAGGCTGTTGCATGTCAGTTGATGCATTCAGATTGTTGCATGCAGATTGTTGCATGCAGATTTTTGCATTCAGATTGTTGAATTCACACTGTTGCATTCAGATTGTTGGATTCAGAACGCTGCATCCAGATTGTTGGATCCAGAACGCGGCATCCAGATTGTAGCATGCAGAATGTTGCATCCAAAATTTTGCATCCAAAATGTAGCATCCAAAATGTTGCATCCATAATGTTGCATCCAAAATGTTGCATCCAGATCGTTGCATCCAGCATCTTTCTACATGAATGAAGTGAAGTGAAATGTGAAAGTGAGTGACTGGAAGTGAGTGAAGTTGAACTCACTGAAACAAAACTGAACGAATTCAAACTCATTTTCTGCAACCCATAGCTAAAGCCGCTTGGCTGCAACTCATTTCTAAAGCCCTTTGGCTGCATCCCTGACTGAAGCCCCTTGGCTGCAACCCCTTTCAAAAGCCCTTTGGCTGCACCCATGACTGAAGCCCCTTGGCTGCACTTCCTGGCTGAAGCGCCTTGGCTGAAGCCTTTAGGCTGTAATTCCTGGCTGAAGCGCCTTGACTGAAGCCTTTTGGCTGCAATTTCTGGCTGAAGCGCCTTGGCTGAAGCCTTTCGGCTGATGCCCCTCGGCTGCAGCTCCTGGCTGATGCCCCTCGGCTGCAGCTCCTGGCTGAAGCCCCTAGGCTGTAATCTCTTGACTGAAGCCTTTTGGCTGCAATCACTTGGTTGAAGCCCTGTGGCTACAACTCCTGGCTGAAGCCCCTTGGCTGTAACCTCTTCACTGCAGCCTCTGGCTAAAGCCCTTGTTTGCACTCCCTTCGCTGCAATCCCTGACTGAAGCCTTCTGGCTGCAATTTTGGGCTGAAGATCCTTGGCTGCAACTACTTCGCTGCAAACCCTGGCTGAAGCCCCTTGAATACAACTCTTTTTCTGCAACCTTTTAGCTATCCTCTGGGCCGAAGCCCCTTGACTGTAACTCCTGGCTCTGCAACCTCTTCGCTGCAACCTTTGGCTGAACCCTCTTGTTTGCAACCCCTTTGCTGCAATGCCTGACTGAAGCCTTTTGGCTGCAACTATTGGGTGAAGCCTCTTGACTGCAACTCTTTTTCTGCAATCTTTTAGCTATTCCCTTGGCTAGTAGTGGGTAAAAGCGCTTTTTGCAGCTTTTTACATGTGTTTCCCTATCTAACCCCTGAGATGGGGTTTACATGCATTTTCGGTCTAGGTTGAATTTTAGACTTTGCTTGGGTTTGCCTGCATATTGATTGCATAATAGTTATGCATATTATGCTTGCATCGTATGCATTGAAACAAAGAAATTCAGGATAATGCAACTATGTTTGTACTATGCATTGGTAAGTTTTGAATAATAACAGGCAAAACTAGTACTATATTTAGTTTATGCCTGCACAATGAAAAAATTCAAACCCAAAGCTAAAAAAGTTAGTTAGTTGAACTTCAACAGTTCAAAATGTCACACCGTGCTGCTGCTAGATTAGCTTTTGCCAGAATCCAAGAAATTAATCGTAGTTTAAGTGAATCACCACCCCGTTCAAATAATATGTCGTTTGAGGCGTTATCGGTTCTAGCGACCCGTGCTGAAGGTGAACGTGTGTTGTATACGGTGGAATGGATACCCTCTTGGAGTCCTTCAGTTTGTTTGGAGGGGACGGAGCTGCTATGGAATGGGTACATGGAGTTAGCAAAAAACTACGACGGAACGTGCTACTTATATGCATCAGTGAAACCTAATTAGAGGTAAGTATTTTATTTAGTATGTATAACAATGTAGAATATGATAATAGTATGATTTTGATTTGTTTTAGATTGAGGAAAAAAGCGTAGGTGCGCTATGAAAGCCAGAATTATGAAGTAGCGAAAGTGATATGGAGCAGAGGAGAGGAAGTATTAGTTACTAGGCCCAAGTCGGAGATGGAAATGGAACAGTTGGATTGCGCAAAAAAATTGGAAGAATTTTGGACTTGGTCCCGCAACAACCCTGACCAGCAACGGGGATCAGCGATTCTTTTATCAGATTTTATTGCTATCGATGAGAAGCCTGTTATCCCACAACCTATACTCCACCAAATGTATAAGCTGCAACATGGTTTGTTTCAGAGTGACTGCCTGCCGGATTCTACATCCCGTTATGATGAGTTTGACAGTGAGTGTATCTTATATTAATTTCTTGTTTTTGTAAGTGTTGTGCTTGATGAATGCTAGCTATTATTTTCCGATCGCGCTAATTATCTTGACTTCAAAGAAATTTTTTTCACTAAGAAGTTTGTTGTTGAAGAGATTGCGGCCTATCCTCCTTCCGGTGATGTGGTGATAAGGGTGGATAAAAGTCCTCCAAGGCCACGGCATGTTCCATTCTTTGCCGAGGCGGCAGAAATTTGCTTGCGTGAGCGTATCCCACCACCTGCAGATGCTGCGGAGGAGTTGATGCCTGCCATTGAGATTCCTGCCCCGCTGTCCGCAAAAGAGATTGAGACTGCCATAGAGAGACTGCCATAGAGATTCCTATCCCTAGGCCTTCTCCTCAGGTTGCTGGTCCCTCCAATCCTGCAAGGAAGCAACTTAATGTTTCCAAAAGTAAGATATTAACATTAAAAAATGTAATTATGCTCTATTGGTATTTTTTGAAACTAAAATGTATTGTTTAGTTTAGAATTTGAATGTCAACAATGCCATAGGACTTTTGCGAAAGCGTACACCCTGAAAAGGTATATGAGTAATCCAGGCGTCTACCATAAGCCCTTTGCATATGCGTTGTGTTTTGTCGGTTTTACAACAGTGAAAGAGCGAAACCAACATTTAAAAAACATTCACAAATTGTAAAAAAGTATCATTTTGACCATTATTTTGACTATTGTTTTGACTATTGTACTATCATTGTTGACTTGATTTCTTTGTATGTATGACATATGTTTGACCCGTTTTTATGACTCATCTTTCTATGAATATATTTTTGAATGAATATATATATACCTGATTTGAGTATATAAAGATATGTCATATACTAGCATTCTCTAATGGGGGTTTTAAGACTGATCCATATTACATTGTATTGTTTTGACCATTGTTTTGATCATTGTACTATCATTGTTGACTTGATCTCTTTGTATCTATGAAATATGTTTGACATGTGATTGATCCTTGTGTGGTGAAAAGTGACTGCTTTAAAGTTGGTTTTGGGTGCAAATGTAAACTTTGGTTTGGACACAGTATGCATAGATCCGTCTATGGTTTTTGATGCTGTAAAGGTGGTTTTGGGTGCAAATGTAAACTAATGCTTGGTTATAGCTGAGCTACACTATGCATATGTCTTTTTATGGTTTAGAGTGCAATATATGTGGTTTTGGGTGCAAATGTAAACTTTTGCCTGTAAACAGTATGCATAGATCTGTCTATTGTTTTTGAATGCCGTAAAGGTGGTTTTGGGTGCAAATGAAACTATTGCTTGGATATAGCTGAGCTATACTATGCATATGCCTGTTTATTGTTTAGAGTGCAATATAGGTGGTTTTGAGTGGAAATGTAAACTTTTGCCTGTACACAGTATGCATAGATCTGTCTATTGTTTTTGAATGCCGTAAAATTGGTTTTGGGTGCAAATGTAAACTATTGGTTGGATATAGCTGAGCTATACTATGCATATGTCTGTTTATGGTTTAGAGTGCAATATAGGTGGTTTTGGGTGCAAATGTAAACTTTTGCCTGTGAACAGTATGCATAGATCTGTCTATTGTTTTTAAATGCTGTAAAGATGGTTTTGGGTGCAAATATAAACTATTGCTTGGATATAGCTGAGCTATACTATGCATATGTCTGTTTATGGTTTACAGTGCAATATAGGTGGTTTTGGGTGCAAAGTTGATAACTGTGTGCATATGTTTGACATGTAATTGATTCTTGTGTGGTGAAAGATGACTGCTGTAAAGGTTGTTTTGGGTGCAAATGTAAACTATTGCTTGGATATAGCTGAGCTATACTATGCATATGTCTGTTTATGGTTTACAGTGCAATATAGGTGGTTTTGGGTGCAAAGTTGATAACTGTGTGCCTATGTTTGACATGTGATTGATTCTTGTGTGGTGAAAGATGACTGCTGTAAAGGTGGTTTTGGGTGCAAATGTAAACTAATGCATGGATATAGCTGAGCTACACTATGCATATATCCATGGTTTTTTCGAATGCAGTATAGGTGGTTTTGGGTGCAAATGTAAATTAATGCTTGGATATACCTGAGCTACACTATGCATATATCTATGGTTGTTTGAGTGCAGTATAGGTGGTTTTGGGTGCAAATGTAAACTAATGCTTGACCTGAGCTACACTATGCATATATCTGTGATTTACATGTTTATATGTGTAATATTATATTACATGTGTAATTGATAGTAGGAATACACTATGCTTACATGCAATTGATTGCTGTGTGCATGTGATTGTCATGTGATCGACATGTGATTGATGCGTGATATATACCAGTACATGGGTAAGGTGGTGAAAGGTGGTGAAAGGGGGATAATTAACACAGGTGAGATACTGGAGGCCACAATTAGGAAAGTTTTCTTTCTTGAGAAAGTCACAGAGAGAAATCATACTTTGTTGAGACTTTGAAGAGATAACAACTCAAAGAAAACTACTCTCTCATCATGTATTCCTGTCAAGCACAAGGTAATACAAGAGCAAAGTTGAGCTTGATCTCAATACTTGATCAAAAAATACTGATCTAGTACTAATTTTATCCTTTGTTGATTTTCAGTTTTGTTTATTATTGTAATCTAGTGCTAATATTTTTTTTTTGCATTGTTTTGCGAAGCTGATCTCAACTGTTATGCCTGTGTGGACCGTGGCTACTACTTAATTTACCCGAATGAAATCCCACGATGCAAATCAATCCCAGAGCCTGGTATACTGGAACATTCTGTATCAAGTACAGTCATCACTGCTATTGACGAGTTTCCCTTTTTTTTAATTCTTATTGTATGCAGAGATGGGATGAAATGCAATGCATAAGAGAGTGAGCGAGAATGTGATGAGAATGGGTGAAATGCATGGGATGGTCAAGTGTGGAGTTTTGCATGGACATATTTTTTTCTTCTTTGTTTCAGTGATTGGATCTATTCTTGTGACTACTTGTCTATTGCTCCTGGTGTATGCATGCAGACGACGATAACAGTCCAATGCTCTACCTGACATACCAATGAATGAGATGCCAACAAATAGTGATGCTGAATCGAGCCAAGGGTCCAGTCATGAAGGATCAGCAGCAGAGATGGCACCACCAACTCCACCACGTACTTCGCTGGCTTCTAGACAGCAGGCTAGCAGGGATGCGAGCGCTGCTCGTCTAGCGGAATCTTCCGATGAGGAAGATTTCCAAGAAAGAATGGCACGGACCCTGGAACGAGTCACCCAAAATATTTCTCGTCACGAACAAGAGGAAAGATTTGGAACCTCTCTTCGTCCTGTTGATGTCCGTAGACCATCCCCTCGTCGGTCAGAAAGGATTGCCGGGAACCAACAAAGAGCTTCTGTCTCTGCAGAGCAAAGGAAACAAAGAGACTGCCCCAACTGTTAATAAGGCAAGTGAAGAAAATGAACTATTTACGATACTCTGTAATGAATTGTGATGCTCTATAATGAACTGTGTTACTCTACAATGAACTGTTTAGTACTATTTTATTTGAATAGAATGTATTATGTATCATGAATTACATAGGATGTATAATGTTATGAATTTAAAATTAAATTTAATACTGAAAATGAATAAGACTGAAAATAAACTCAATCTTTGAATAATCTCCGACATCTGGCTAGTTTCCTTTGCGTTATTTTTTGGTAACTTTGCTGCCTCTTTTCATAAAAAAATGTTCACGGTAATGATTAACCGCGGCACGACATAATCCTCTAACGGCTTTATCCAGCATCCCTAGCATAAACACTTATTGGTCACACTTCATTAAATTTTACTGCCATAGCATACCAGACTTGCATAACTTACGATCATGAAATGGTTGGATGGTAGGTGACACATCTTTTTCCATATGACCAGCTATAAAATACACATATTTCAAATTTTTAAAAATACATGAATCATACAATATGCGTTTCTTACTTTCAAGCAGTGGGGTTGTATACTCATACGACACAGAAGGCAATTCCATTAGTACATACCCATCATGACTTGCATCAGTTGGTAATTCAAACTGAGCTAAACCATTTTAAAAAAAGTATATTAAAACACCTACAGGTTATAAAGTCCCAAACATCTGGCTCTAACTTTCTTGCATGGAGATTGCATCGTCGGTCAATATATCATGCTTAGTTCTTACTGTTTTAAAAGATGTATATTAAAACACCCACAAGTTATTAGTAAACTCCCAAACATCTGGCTCTTACTTTTATGCACGAAGATTGTATCGTCTGTCAATAAATCATGCTTGGTTCCTTCTGAAGGAGCATTAACTGAAAAGCAATACGAAACCAAAAATTTTCTAAATTCCCCTCTTATTTTCCCAAATAAATTACGTACTCACTTTTCTCATCCACCCTGTTATATTGCATTCCGATGGTTGTTCCACTCCTCACTATAACGATAAAAGAAGTTGCTCGTCAAAATGTACACTCACATAGAATAAAAATAAATTTTACCATCAAATGTATTATCTTCTGTCAGGGCTACATCTGTAATCTTATTCGGAAAAGGGTGATCTGTTAAATGAACAAAACCAAAACACATGCAGAGAGAGTTGTGCAAGGGTTTAAATGTTATATTTAATATAAATCATACCTATAGTCAACTCAATATCTTGAGGAGCATCTATAAAAAATATACCGGAAAAATTCAAAAACGCACATTGCAATACATTATAATTTATGCTTTTTTTAACTAACCATATGCAATATTATACTCTGGGTAGTCAGTAGGAAACTCAATAGATTCAGTCAAATCAGTCATGGCTGCATAAAAAAATTACTTCGTAATAATAATGATTGATATTGCAAAAAAAATACTTTTAACCTTTGGGGCAATCCTTCGGATGCGTTATTTGCAAGTAAAATCCAGTGGAACCCTTTAAAATACACTGACCACCGCTACTATTCACAACGTACATGCACTTTCTATCCCGTAGGCATGATGAACAATCACCAACATTTGCACATGATGAAACCATCCCAACGACACACAACAATGCAACCAGCTTGATGCAATTCATTTTTGCAGACGAGATAAATAATCCAATCACACCAAAGACAAATTTAGAACTGGAGACCGAATGTTTTTTTTATTTTGCCAATCATGAGAATACAAAAGATGTAACTTAATACCAGTCATCTAAAGATAAATACGTACTATCATGCAAATATCAATAATATCCTAAACTGAATGAAGGCCAGATCCTTCTTAAACTACAAACACGCAATAAAAATGTCTATAGTTAGTCATCTTCCATATCGGATTCCATCGTTGTAAGACGAGATAAGTTTTTGACGTCATTTCAATCACTACTGTTTGGTTTGATTGAGTCAGGTATCTACAGCCGGTGGGAGTATTTTGAAACAGTCTTGAGTACTTATTGGGTGTATTCAAACACCAGAATAGTGTTAATTCGGTGCTTTAAAGACTCGGATCAGTCTTCATCCAAGGATAACATCCTAGCTTATTTACTTTTCAAATCATACACAGATCGACTTAGTTTAGAATCAGAGCAACCCATCACTTTAGAATTTTTTACAGTCTTTGCAGGCTTGTTTGGCTATTGTGTAGCTTTTTGTAACATTGTGCTTCTGGTCGAAAAATTAAGTAGAATTGAAATAGTCAAGTTGTACAGAGTCACTTTTGAAAAGATTGACAAGTTTTATCATATCATGTGTGCATACTAGAACTCTCAACGATCTCGAGTTCGAGTCGAGTTGATCACGCATTTTCCCAGCTCGAGGCCTATTCGAGTCGAGTTGATCAATGCTTTAGCTCGCTCGATAATTTCGAGTCGATCTCGAGTTGGCTCGAAACCATTTTGACAACATGCTTTTGTCTGTTTCAAAATGTATGACGCCTCTCCAATAGTGAGTTTGCTATCAAGGTTAAATAGTCATTTGTTGAACTTATGGAAGAAAATAAGTTGCCCTCTTGTTATATAGCAAGTTTGCGAAAATTTCTAAATAGAAAATAAATTGCGTGATTTTCAATGCAATTTCATTGATTTTTTTTTCATCACCAGTTTGCTTACTGGAAACCAGTACAAGATAACGAAAATTAAAAAAAAACTTTTTCCATAATTTTTTGAAACAGATATTAGCAGTATTACCTGAAAAACCATTAAACTAATATTGCTACTGACAGTTTAAAAAAAAATTGAAAAATTCTGACGTGAAGTTATTTGGCACTCGTTGTTTTCTTTTAGCTTCCGTGTGACCAGGCTGGTGATGAACAGATGAACAATTTTTTTTCAGTGAATTGCATTTAAAATTACGGAATCTATCTTAGAAATTCCGGTTAATTCATTGTTATAAAAATAAAGCCACTTTTCTCCCGTAAATTGAACAAATGACAATTTAACAAAAATAGCAAACTTACTGCACGAAATATTGCAAAACGAAAGTGTGTTTTGCAGTATCTAGAATTGTTGACGAATGAATCATATTTTTTTCATTCTTGGATGAGTTGACTTTTTAACCACTGTTATTTATATTAATTGCATTTTTTCATATAACAATTTCGAGCTGGCTCGAGATCGACTCGACTTTTTCGAGTCGAGTTGACCAAGCCTTTGAGCTCGATAGTTTCGAGTCGACTCGTTGATAGCTCTAGTGCATACCTGCGATTTTCAATATATAGTTACAGTTAGTGCTCCGCACGGTCCGGTTCGTTCCGGGTTTTGGCTGAACCGAAAGCGACCGAAAAATTTCGGTCTGCGATTTTTCGGTTCGGTCGGTTTCATGCCGTTGAGCTGAACCGAACCGGACCGAAAACGGACCGAACCGGACCGAATTTTTAAATGATATATAGGAATTATAATGCATGGAATTTTTTAAAAGAGCACTCTTTGCAAGCAACTTTAAAAACTCAAAAAACTTGCAACCAGCTCTAAACAGACGAAAAGCTGGTTGTATACAAAGCTAATTCATACAATAGAGGAAAATATTTTAGATAAAATTAATTAATTCACTCGAGGAATGAACCTTGCACTTTGCACACTAAAAATGTAGACCAGAGCTCACATACCTGTAACTTACAGGTATGTAAGCTCTGGGTGTGAATTCACTAACGTTGAACTAAGTTGCAACTTTTAGTTAGTCAGAGGAAAGTTTAAACTTATGCTCCAACTAACTTTGTATTCACTATTTCTTTCAACTCAAACTATGATAAAACTAGACATTGAACATACTTTTAACATCAGTTCGCGCAAAGTTTGAGTAAAAAAACATACTAGTTCAACTAGCGGTGTTTTTAACAAAAGAAATCTTTCACCTTGTAGTTCTCAACTGTAATTCATTGAACAATTATTAATTTATTAATGTCCCGGGAAGTCTTAGTCACCAAATCTACCTAAAGTCTGCGTGCTATAAGTAAGTAATCTTTATTATTCATTGAAATTGCTATATTATTATACTGAAATCATAGTTAATTGTTTTAATGTGTTTGCACCTATATTTTTCTATGGATTTTTAATGTTAATCCTAATTATTATTTTAATTTTAGTAACGCCTCAAGTAAGGGACAACCTTCAAGTTCTACTTTGCTCCAGTGGAAACGTAATGTTTTTTTTGGGTGATATAAATATAATCATATCATTATTGACCTACTTTGGTCTGTCTGTCTGTGTGTGCGGAATAAGTTTTAGAGATGTTGGTCTAATTAGACTCACTCTCACGAACGGAACTTAAAACCTTTAAATTTTATTATACACTGTTACAGGTAAAAAATGGAGGCAGCAAAAGGATCAAGTTTTGAACTGGGCACTGTATGGTGATTCCGTGGAAAAAATTGGTTTCCTCAAAGCATTTTTAAAGTGCCTTTCCTCAGAAGAAATTCACGATGTTAAAACCATTGCATGCAAGGCTGCCGGGAGAAAGATTGCAAAGCAATGAGCTTGGATTGGGGAGAGGCCTCCTCCTTTTTCAAGGCCCTCTTCGGAGGTGTCAAGGAAAGAGGAGGTCACAAACCAAAGTGAAGCGACAAGTTCGGCGGAAATCCCTGTCTTCAGAGAATTCAAGTCCAATGAAATTATAGCATTCGATATTAAGAAAGTTGGACTAAAAGGTATCAAAGGGGTGAACAGAGTCAAGGCGGGTACAGTGTCCGTCACAAATTTTGATTACTCGCAAAAAGGATGAATGGTGAAGCGGGCTAAAGGCTCGTTTGACGTGAACTATTTGACGCGCGCTGTCAACGGATTTGAAGAGGATTCTTTTGTCTCAGGACTTCCACCAGAACAAGTCACAGCTGAGTTCAAAGAGTTTGTGGGATCTAAACTTCTTGTTGGGGTCGCCCTAGAAAATGACTTAAGGTCTCTTAATTTAGATCCAAATCAGGTTATGAAGACATTTGATCTTCAAACTTTTTATCGTCGCCCGGATCCGAAGAACGAATTTAGTCACAGCCCTATGTCCTTGCGTGATATGTATTTTCTCCATTTCCAAGAAGACATACAAGAGGGTACACATGACGCCGCCACGGATAGCTACGCTACAATAAGTGTGTTTAAAGAAGGATTTCTTAAAATACATGGAGGTCGTACATTTTTGTTGTTTTCTGAGGAAGATGCGCCAAATTTGAACAGCAGGGACCGAAAAAAGAAGAAAAAACATCACTTAATTCTACCTTCCCACTTTTGTTGTACAAATTGGTATAGGATTATTTATTTCTTATTTAACTGTTCGCGTAGTCTTTCAAAAATGAATTCAATACACCACGTAGACAGCAATTGAGTTGATCCCATCTCTTTGAAGTAAGCTGAGGAAAGAGAAACAAGTTTGTGAATCTCAAAATGTCATGTACTGCTAATTTTAGGCGTCATCAATTATTTAGAAACCGTGATTTTGAATCTCAATAAGTAAGTCCCTTCCTTTGCGTTTATATCCCACATTTTGGAATGGTCAACTATTGTGGATCTCCTTTTTAAGTAAATGCAGAAAATTTCTTTATAGAGTAACCGGGTCTAGCCACTCCAACTAATTAATAGTTATCTTTTTTTATTTTGACATATGACTTGGGCAGAGCCTGCTATTCTGAGGATACAGACTTGACACCATGTTTCGAACGAGTTGTTCTCGTGTGGGAACCCTGCGCGCTCCTTTCCTGACCACCGTCCATGTGTGTATCCTAGCATCCTCCTCTGGATCCCGTGTCTGAAGCCTCAGGATTTTGTCTCAGCGGGGTCATCTTGGCTCTTCAAATTATACTGCCATCAGATTATCTCAGTGAGTGATTATCCCATAAAGCGTAGCGTACGTAAAGTTAGTATGTATGTGAGTAATCTATTACCCTCTAAGGTTTGTCTATCATTATGATGATCACTTGCACAGAACAATTCCGGAGTTCATATCACCTGCTTGAATAAAACGATCGAGTTGAACCGAAAATCGATTATACCGGACTGCTCACCGAAACTGATCGGGCTCTTATCTGTGTCATGAGGGAAAAGAGAAGATTTTTCATGATTTTGAAGTTCATAACAAATATTTACAAAATTTAAAAATTCATAAATAGTACAATGCTCGGGACGGGCACTGGCAAGGAACAGCAAAGTAAGTGTCCACCTTCCCTGCTCTCCTCACTAAAAATACTCAAATCCTATGCATGCTGGTGTTTGCAGACTAGGTGGGAACGGAACGGATTGTAATTTCGTGTAATTGTGTTCAATTGCAGTCATCATCCAGTCCTCCGGAGGACTTAGCAAGGACGAGATCGAGAACATGGGGAAAAATGCGGAACAATATGCCGAGTCGGAAAAGAAGACGAAAGATTCAGTTGAGGCGGCCAACCAGGCTGAAAGGATCTTTCACGACGTGGAGTCTAAAGTGAGTGAATACGAGAGCGTATCGTACGCGTATATTGTGATTTCTTACTGTTTTGATGACATTTTTTTATTATTCCAAGCTTTCGAATTTTAGTTTGTATGTATTTTTTGCAAAATCCATAAATAATCACCATCGGTACCTCCCTTATCTTTCTAGATAAAAGATGACTGCTCATGCACACATAATCACAATATACGACACGAGAAAAAGACTCTCAGTCTACGTCGGATGATGCGGACAAGAAGGAGAAAAAGAATGGATAAGAAGTTCTTCTCCAAATCTCTCTGTCAGAAAAATAACTCGAGGATTCAATGAAAACTATAACTAACTGACCAAATGCTTTAAATTGCTCTTGATATAATGTGTTAGTTGATAACTATTATTACTATTATTATAATTACTAGTGTTTTATTGTAGAGACGATGCATTTAGCAGTTATAGTTGAGTGAGACCAATTTATTTTGTTGTCCCCATCAAATACTTTCACTATAGCACTCTAGTTAAAGTTGGCTCGTTGGTATTGGTTTCCTACGCACTGACTATTTTGCCACTTCCACTTTCTCTGGTTTCTGACCCTGTTTTTTTTTCTTTTACTTAATAAAATATGTGACTCCAAAGAAAACGAATTAAAATGATGAAAATTTCCATTCTCTGTGTACTTATTTTAGCATTTCGGGATCACCAGACGTTACATAACAGTATAGCCACCGACAGTTGATAAAATTCATAAAAGTTATTGACAATCACAATACATGACTTTGTTCATAAAGGCTCATGCTCCAAATCTTACTTTCCTTCAAGAAGTATAACTATTTTAAAAACCCGTACTAGAGGAAGGTTTCGGAGAATGCGAATTAGGTCCGTATCAAAATTAGGAGCAAAACAGTCAGGATTGATTGCCACAAAACATTGTCCGTCGTTCTTATATCTAAAACAAATTCATCGTTGCCTACTCCTTTGGCTGCCACAGTCACTTTGTCTTAGTTTTTGTCAGTTCTTTGACGTTCGCATAGAATACTATCCAGCTATTCCGCTTTCCGAAAAGCTAAATTGATGGTACCATTCAAAACACCATCAAATCCTTTACCAACTATGGATAGTCTCGTAGAGTTCGGTTTTGGACTGTACCCTATAGAAGCCGCAATAGTCGAGTCGATTACTGCATATGACCCCACCTTTCCTTCGAAATAACGATGTAGGCTATTATGAATAGCTAAATGGATGGTACCATTCAAAACACTTTCAAATCCTTTACCAACTATTGATAGTCTCTTAGAGTTCGGTTTTGTACTGTGCCCTATAGACGCCGAATAAGTAAGCTGGTAGGATGGAAGATTATTTTTCTCAGCAACAGTATTTTATTCACCTCATTTCCAAAAAATCGATAATATATTTTTAGTGCACCCGAAAAATAATTAATCATAGTAGAGCCCATTTTAATTTAAGATTGAAAATAAATGTGTAACGAAAATAAAGAAAATGTTTGTTTAACAATCAACTGTAAGATTTGAATTGTGTCTCGCTAATCAACTTATTTACACAAATTTTCTTTTCTCAAATTGGTTGAATTCACTGAATTATTCTAGCGAGACATTCTGACGGCCTTGACAAATGTTGCCGAATGTTGTCTTGACACGCCAGGTATCTCTATTCCACATTTCATCATCGTCTGAGTAAGAAACAAGTCCGAAAGTACATCCGATATTAGCTGATTCTTCAATTTCAATTTCCTCCGCATCCTCCTCAGTGTTGTTCATTGTCATCTCCAGATATTTAGTCCCTTGAAGTACTGAAGTATTCATGTCCACAGGGTCATTCACAAAGATAAGCTCCTGCTGATGGATAGGGCTGTTGCTTATAGTATTCAAAAGTCTTTCTAATTTATGATCAATGCTCTTCCAAATTTCCACTTGCTGTCTGGCCAGATCCACCTGCTCTCTCACGAGACTCAGCATGCTTTTTTTCTTAGTGCGTCCTAAAAAAATTTATCCAGTTATATCAAAATATGAAACACTATATATAATATTTGCACAAACATAAATGGCCTCACGTGGGAATGATTTAGGAGTTTTCATTAGTTGATCAATTGGAGACTTCGAATGTTTTGAATCATTTGTCGGCACATCTAATTCTCATCATCATTCTCATCAGAAATATCAATTATTTTCTCTCTTTTTTCATTATCTTTCGCTCTTTCGCAAAAAGTATGATTCAATTCACTTACTGTTTTCCAGAACATCGATTCCACCCTTAACTCCAACAATTGATGATGAATGCATTGTAGAAACTAAAATTTCTTCAGCAGGCTTGAGTTTTATTATTGTAGCTGACCCTCCGCCAGTTTTTCCCAGCTCTTTACGATTATGTGCCTCGTCTTTTTTGGCAACAGTTTTGATATTTGAGTATCTCCTTTTGCATTCTCGAACAGTTCTTTGAAACATGCTTGTCGCATTCACTAACTGACATATTTCCTCCCACTTTGCCTGCTTAGCTTCATTAGTTACCACAGAATTATGAGGGCTGTTTATTATAGAATTGAATTGCCTTACACCATTAGCCAACGCTATGCATTCTGCTTCAGTGAAGTTCGGACGTTTTGCCTGTCTTTGTTCCATTGCTCGTTTTTTTGGTTTTTAAATTAAATTTCAATTTTTAATCACACTGAAGCACTAAAACAAAATCGACTAAGGTAACAGTTATGTGGTGCTGCACTTAGTTGAAAAAGGGCAATGGCTGAAATGAGTAAACTGTACGTTTTACTTTCATGTACGTAACGTACTTCGTTAAACTACAGCTGAGATGGTACTGTTTGATGCTGGCCTTTTCATCTATTGAATAGAGATGTGACACAACAACTGACGATCTCATTTACTTAATATTTAATGTATATTTAATATTAAACTTAAATTAATTATTACAGTTGCAGATACATTTTACTCTCTCCGCATCAATTTGTTATTCATCACTTTTGCTTTATCACATTCTAGAAACTTTGCTGCACCTCAGACAATTTGTGAATCATTGAAAATTTGACAAGTTTTGAAATTGACTCGTAAGAGTGAGTCTGGCTAAAAGCCAGTGGGTCCGGCTAGTTGGCTTTATTTGCCGTACCTTCTACAAATACTATTCTATATACCTTGGTGAGAGTGAGTCAGGCTATAGGCCAGTGGGCCCGGCTATCATTTATATGTCAAACCAGTAGTGATAAAATTTTCCCGGGATTCCTCGAGATTGAAGACTTTTAATCTCGAGCCCCGGGATCGTAAAATCTTCCCATGATTATCATCTGCACTACGTATACTACTCACATCTCTTCGTTCTTCGCCTGTTCGATCTCAATCAATCGAAGACTCAGGTATTGAGCTGAAAGAAACAGTCTGCTCTCTCGAGTCAACTGATGTCAATTGTTGGGTTACGCAAAATGAGTCCGTGAACACTAGTCAACCGTATATAATTATATAGGGAGAAAGACTGTAAAATATATGACCACTCTCTGAAAAAATATATCCGTCCAGCAGTTAGCGGACTAGTTTAAGGCAATCAAACACTTGAACACATGTTATTATGTTTGTATTCTTTTATTAATTGTATTACTGTGAAAAAATGCTTGATATGAGTATCTCATAATATCTATCTATATAATGACGGTCTTAATTTAGCAGTTAGACAGACCTAGGGCACGCATTTAGGAACCAATTTGCCTCAAAATATTTTCAAAAAATTTCTGAAGTGTGCGCGGAGTTTCCTTTTTCAGAGGTCTAAGCCGTACAACGCTTAAATAACGAGATAATTGACAATTAAGTTAATTTTTCAAGCAATTTAGGTTTCCATGTAAATTCAAACAGTTACAGATTGTAAAAATCGAAAAATGACAAAGGGAGTCCTCTTAATTTCTAGATTTTTTCCATGTTAATTCCCATAAGCGAAACTCGAAAATGAATCTCAGTCGGGAATAATATTGAAACATTGTGAATTGATACTGCGAATGCAGAATTATGCTGTATAGTGTTAAATCATTCCTTGACAATGTTAATTCGTGCTTTAAAATATTAAATCAGTGCTGGACAAAGTAGATTAGTGCTTTAAAATATTAAATCCGTGCTGGACAACGTATAGTGCTGGACAATGTAAATTATTGCTTTAGAATATTAAATCAGTGCTGGGCAATATTAAATCAGTCCTGGACAGTAGCCAATCAGTAACATATTGTAAAAATTGAAAAATGACAAAAGGGGTCTTCTTAATTTCCAGATTTTTTGTATGGTAATTCCCATAAGCAAAATTTGAAATCGAAGCTCACTCGGGAATAATATTGGAACAATGTAAATTAGAACTAGATAATGTTAAATCAGTACTGGGCAATGCAAATCAATGCTGGACGATGCAAATCATTGCTTGACAATGTTAAATCAGTGCTGGACAATAATAATTAGTACTTTACAATGTTGAATCGGTGCTTGGCAATGTTAATTAGTGCTTGAAAATATCAAATCAGTATTTGGACAATGCGAAATTAGTCTTGGACAATGAGGAATCAGTTACATGCTGTAAAAATCGAAAAAATTCCAAAGGAGAATGTTCTTAATTTCTAGATTTTTCCCATGTTATTTCTCATAATCAAATCTCGAAATCGAATTTCAATCAGGAATAATTTTGTGACAGTGCGAATTAGTACTTGATAATATCGACACAGTAAGAGATAGTGACAAATTCAAAATTCCAAAATAGCTAAGGGCTTTTAATTCTCAGGGGTTGCCAAATTATTTTCCATGGAAACTTTGATTTTTTCAATTCTGTAACTCATCCCAATTTTGATGCATCAGCCAAGTTTGACAAATTAGAAATATACCAATGAAGCCAATGAACTCTAAAACTCATATGGCTAAACGCTCTCTATCCAGCTCTGATTACAATACTGAAAAATATTCATTACCATGTTGTTTGAGCTAACTAAGTCATATTGAATTTTTAAATATTTTTTAAAGTTAATGCTCGTACACACCGGAAAAATCTCATCTCGTAATAAAACGATAACACAATTTGCTAAAGGTGCGTTGCAGAATCGAATTCTTGAAAATAAATAGTCAACCATCGTGAAAATGTTTAGAAGGTTTTTACGAAAAAAAAAGTTTTCGACCAAAAAGATTTTTCAAAAGACAGACAAAATGTGGAAGAGAACAGGACAAAGGCTTTATAAGTTGAAGTGGTCTGACTTTCTTAGATTTGATTTGATTTGATTTGAGCTCTTTATTAACATGTTATAACTGTGTCAGTACATAGACTGTTCTTCCCGCAGTAACACAAAATAGTTTACTCACTATACTATAAGTTAGTTGATAAATTAATAATAATGATTTTGTATTACATATACATGTCAAGCATAAATATTATCTCTAGAGCTAGTTAACAATTGAATCAGCTAAAATTTAAACATAACAGGTGTAAAGTTAATGTCACGCAAACTAATAGGCAAAGCATTCCAGAGTTTTTCACCTTGCAGTGAAACACACTTTTCAAAAATCTTTGAATCATTGTTTTGATCATTGTTTTGTCGAGATTAAACATTCTCCGACTCCGATTTAAAAAAATTAAATTTAAAATTAACGAACTATTTGACAAGGAAATTTATTAAGGTCTAGAGGATTCTCTATGTTATTTCTAATTTAAATTTCTGTAAATTTATTAATAAATCTGAAGAAACTCTTATATTTATTGCCGTGGGAATTTTATGTGGGCCAACGTCGAGCCTATATTTTTCATTGTCCACCTTTGATTTGACTTGCCATCGTTAAGCTGCAATATACATTTATTTTGAGAAAAGAAACGAAGTAAGGAAAATATTTTTTTCGAATCATTTATATGTTATTTTCTTTCATGAATGCTGTACACTCGAATTCGCATGTTATACATTAACACGCCAAAATATTTGTCTTAGGTAGTCTAGATTCCATCCGTTCGTAGAACGGGCACTTTCACTGGTGTTTTAATATTAGCGTTATTACTTAACAATCAAGCGTACACCCAGCATTCACCTTCAGCATTCATGATTCAAAACACACTGCTCACAATGATCACAATTTTCCTTCACAACAACAATAAATTTGTAGAAACAGTAAGAATATAAGAGCCAAGTGGCAGTAAATTAGTTCGAGAAAAATGCCACCAGAAAGCACCAACTCTAATTTCTCTGAGCGAGCGAAATTTCATCCTCCAGTACAGATGACGAGTGTTGACAGGTATAATTTTCGTCCGACAACTCTCCAGGAATCTACAGGACTGCTTTTGCAAACAACTAGCGTGAATATGGATGAAAACTAAACCCACGACAAGAAAGCCTGTGGTAAACACACTGATAATATAAAGGGGCCAGACAATAAGTTCGGAAAATCTAATACAAACATAAATAGACACCATGAGAAAAGGCACGAGTAAAGTTATATACATGAGAGAAAAAGTTTGCAACATGTCCCAGGCAAAAATATTAAGAACCTTCTGCTCAATGTACATTCTACAGATATTTGTGAGCATGCTATTAACAACTTGTTTGCTTGTAATTCTAGCAGCACTCATTTGTAGTGTAATAGTGTAAATAGATCTCAACAGTCGATTTGCAGAATCAATATAGACTATTAACATGAGAAAACTCGTGTAGGCATGGAGAAACATGATGAATAGTATGAAATATACAGTGATTCGAAAAAATAGTAGTTTGATGTCAGGTGTCGGCAGATTCCATTTGCCAAAGGCTCTGTATTCTGCAATCATAGTGTCCAGCGCGGAATCATTAACAAAGTATATGTTAAACGCAAATGGGCCGATTCCAAAGAGGATAATAAAATGAAAAATGATGATCGTCAAACTTGTTACGAAAACATCTTGTTTGAATAGGTGATCTTCTGGAAATAAAAATTGGGAAATTCTCAATAAGGTAGCCTAAGTATCAAGTGATGAATTTCTGTTATTTTCTTATAAGAGAATCGAGAATAACAGTAAACAGCCGTGAGCAAAATTCTGTGAAAATGAATCCATTTTGAATTCCATATCCACGCTGGGTACGTTACAGAAGAAATTTGATTTAAGCATAAAATCCAGATTTTATCAACTTTCATCATTGCGCGTATATTATGAATTTTATCTTACGTATGGACTACATAATTGTTCTTACCGAATGATATGTACCAAAACCAAAGTAAAATTGTTTGCACATACTTGTTTTCATAGCATTCCAGAAGGCAGAAATCCAGTTTAGTAACAAAATAAGTAGCTTTCTTTTGCAAATGGAAAATGCACCACATGCACTCCCAGCAACAGTTGAACATATCGAAATAAAAAATAAAATGTATTGAAAAATACTTTTTTTCGTCACCAAAAGTTCCCAGGCTTGCACCAAAGTGAGCAAAATACACAACGTAGTGGCTAAGCAAAAGGTCCAAAATTGAGTCAATTTAGAAGTTTGAAATTTTTGCTTATCAAAATCGTATTTAATGTAGGAGCATTTGCATGCTGAAAAAAAAGTACACATATTCACTAATTGTGTGAGCAATGAAAGGCTATATATTTTTTTGAGAAGTGTTGTTAAGTTTTGAATATGCACAACTGCACGAGGTAACACTCTGTTTTTCAAATTCTTAATCATGATAATGAAGGTTAGCATAACTTGGCAATGACAAATAATGCACTGAGCTGAATTTTCCCGAAATGGAGTTTTTTTTGTATTTTCAGTTTTGAGAAATTAGATTGTCAATCTAATCCCAAATCTTAGCAACGCTTGTCTTCAGCTGCAATCTTAAACGATGAGATTCTATCTTCTCATTTAGTTTTTTAAACTTTTTCATCTTTGGCGGATTGGAATTTAATGATTTTCAATTAATCGCTATGAATCTGAAAGCAGCTTTAAACATTTCAAAGTATCATGCTTAACATACCCTATTGCAACTATAACTTGAGATCCAATACTGAGATAGGTTTGATTGTTTAAAGAAATGGTTGGGAAAACATGCTTATGACCTGAAAATTACATGTTTAGAAGGCATTTTTATAGTAAAATGTGTTCCGACTTCAGAGCATGATAGATTCCAAAAAAGCTTTTGGAGTATGCAATAAAAAAAATTAGATTGTAGTCAAATAAGAAAAGGATTCTATTGCAATTGAAGATCGATCTTAGATATCGAAAGAAACTAACGATTATATATTGTTCATGTTAGAGACTTATTTTCTTACAATTGGAATTAATTAGGGATGATAGCCCGGGCTTTAGCCCGGGCTTCAAGCCCGGGGAAAACGGAATTTTTCCGGGACTGGTAAGCCCGGGCTTTTTTTGTGACATCCCGGGACTGACGTAAAGTAAAATTTTTGTAAAACTTCTAGAAATATGGTAAAAA
>Ga0210040_10003044_pt1 | contig 23002 bp, 26 predicted proteins | sample CryGeyCG12114_NA_FD_185462 | JGI IMG/M metagenome (GOLD analysis project Ga0210040, IMG submission 185462) | Groundwater microbial communities from aquifer - Crystal Geyser CG19_WC_8/21/14_NA (SPAdes) (version 2) | ecosystem: Environmental > Aquatic > Deep subsurface > Groundwater | place: USA...
CCCGTTCCAAACAGAGTTTACTAACACAAATTTCATCTTGCGTTTTCAGGTGATTTTAGCTTTAACATGTGCAGCATAGGGCGCTCCCGTTGGTAATTACCTGACTTCGCCTTCGGCTTCGTAATAACACAATGTGCTTACACATTGTCTTATTCAAAGATCATTAAATATGCGTGCAACATTGGAACTACTATTAGTAAATAGTGGTTTCAACATCGTATAGTTTAACTAACAAACTACTATTTATTGTGGGCTCGTGTTTATTTAGTTTGCTGCGAAATTAAATTCGGTTGTTTTTATTGAGACCAAAAAAAAAAAAAAAATTTCTAGTACTGTTATATTGTGTTGTGTTAGTCAGTTGCTCAAATTTTCAAATATTGACTTTTAACTTCCCTCACTAACTAACTTTAAATTGCTCATTAATATCCAATGCTATATAACTGTGTGCGTATGAAATTTGTATCCAGAATTCAGTAGTTTCAAGATTTGCGTAACATAATGTCAACAACAATTTACCGTTACGTAGATAAAGTTATGCTTAAAAGCTATCACAAAATCAGCTCATGACTTCATCATGCATAGATATTGTACAAACAACCTGCTTTATATGTTTAGTTCGTAGTTTCACCGCTGCTAATGAGAACGGAAGGTAAAATGATAAAGTTAAAGTTAGTTAGTTTGCTAGGGTTAAAAGTTCCACACTAAAAGGTGTACAAACAAACTAGTAATATTAAACTAAATAACTGCTATGTACTGAATATCATGTGCATCGGTAGTGTGGTGTATTATGTTATCATGTACATTATTATATGAGGATTGTTGAGCAATACAGTTGGATAATGCATGGTGCACAGTTTCATTGTTTCAACAATGCGTGCTGCTCACAAAACAACTGAATTATTTGCCACGGGGGGTTTTAAAGGGCAAATTAAATTTCTGTCATGACTAGAATGAATAAGGGATTTCTTTTCAATTGTTGTTGTACGGTGTGAATGACATTTTCAAATATGGTGGTAGTTAGTTGGTTGGTTAGTGAATATGCAAAACTAAATAGGAGAATGGATGAAACATTAATATTGTGAAGTTGAGATTTTAATTCTAGGGATGATTGTAGTTAGATAGATGCGGGGATATGTATAGATTTCTTTACTTCCTTTGACAGGAAAATTGGGCGAACGGGGTAACAGGAAATACAAATAGACTAAGGGAGAGCAAAGAGCGTGTAAATTGATACATGGTAATGACAGGACTAACTAACTGACTAATGTAACTAAATGGGGAGCCAACCATGAATAAAAAATAATTGAGTGGCTTCAATGAGCAAGTACAGTAGTTACCATTCAGGAATCAGGAAAAATATGGGCAAAATTCATCAATTCATTACGTTCAATGGATGATAGTTTATTATTATTAGTGTAAACATAATAAATAATGAGATTTCAAAATTTCAATTAAGAATATATTAACAGCGTTTTTAAAAGTACGTCTCAAGTCATGATCGAACAATGTTTTTTGTACGAATAAATAATGAACATCAGCAATTTATACAATATGCAGGTGAGAATGAGGAAATAGTGGTAATTCACGCGTAGCTAGTGCATACTAACTAGCTAAATTGGTGCAAAAAACGGCAACTCGAGTTAGTTAAATAGTTACTTGTTGAAAAGTCTTCTTCCATCATATAAAACCACTGTCTCAAGTTTAGCCCTAACTCTTGACGACCCTGAAAGAAAGAATGAAAAAAATGAGTGATTTTTTAATCGCATGCATATTAAGTAATGAATGATCACTTCAACAATACAATACAACAGATTAGCATGTGTATGAATTATCTAGCATCTTCTTGCTTCTACTTTTCAACTCCACGGCTACCCTTAAGCTACAAACTATATTATCTATAATCACCTTTGTCTAAACCGTTCTAACTAACTAACTACATATCGCGGCAATGTTTCTCATGCATTTAAACTAACTAAATAGCTCATGCAGATTTCTAGCCGAAACGAGCAAACCTACTGTATGGCGCATAAAATTACAACGTGCACACAAAAAGTTTATTCATTTCATATACAAAACAATCAAAGAAAAACAAGCGAAGGATGGAAACACAAAAAAATCAGCATGTTCCTACCAAGGAGGGCGGTCAATCTCCACATGTTCCAATTCAAGTTTCAACTCATTGAAAACAGAACTAACAATCTCTTCTGGACTCATCCTGATTTTTTCCTCTGTCCCTTTCATACCCAGCAGGGGTTGGGGAGGGGAGATCCCTCCCTCCTTACTACTGCTTTCTGCCTCTCGTTCTATCTCCTTGCTCATCAAAATCAGTCCTTCACTAGTCACACTACTGTTAGACTCCCCATTAGTACTGCAACCTTTTTCATCTATCATATCCCCGCCCGGTCCATAATTTCGAACACCTTGCAACGCCCACGCAATCAAATCCCTGTGATCTCCTGAACCCCCCAATTCTCTCAAAATATCTTCTTGCTCCCTTTTTTTGCGCATCAACTCCTCATATGCATCACTAAAACTGTCTCCATTAGTACTACTCTCCTTTTCAGGCACATTAGCTAACTTTGCTTGCTGAATTTCACTCAATTGCTTTAGTTTGTTGACAAGACTCGCATCATTTAGACAAGACGTTTCTTCGTCCTCTTCTTCACAACCACTATCATTAGTGTTGGCAACCCCTATCCTCCAGTATTGGATAGTCGAACCATCAGAAAAGCTGCTGTTTTCTTCATCAATTGAATCCAATGTACTATTTGCAACTTTGCCGCTACTTGTAGTAGCAGTAGAACTGGATGAACGAATGATTTTCTGCTGTCTTCTCACGACATGATATGGAGAATAGCCGGAGGTGCTGTTACTACTATTGCTAGTTTCAAAAGAAGACATGGCAGACGAATCTATAACAATGCGAGAGGACGAGCTGGAAGAAGATACTGCTAGATTTTCTATAGATTCCGTTCGGCGCTCCAAAACTCGATGAATGTATCGGTACAAAGCCCTTCGAGCTTTTTGCTCCACTAAAGATTTTGGAGGCGCTTTTGGTCGAGCTGAGTGATGATACTCGATACTTTGTTGTGGGGAAGAATATGCTACAGCATCGCTACTAGGAGTGGATGTGATCGGACCAATACAGCTAGATCTGGAATCACTGCTGTGTTTTGGAATGACAGCAGGAGGGCTATAGTATTCGGTGGAGGATACAGTCTTACATGAAGAAGGGGTAGTAGTGGACATAGTGTAGTCGGACGTGGAAGAAGCATTGGCACAAATTGAGGATGGGATTCGCTTTTGGGAGACGAGACGGACTGGAGTTTCGTCAATAGAGGATGCACTTGAAGGAGATGAGTTGACGTCGAAATGTAGTTTTGCAGCGAAAAGAGACGATTTCGAGGATCCTGATGTCATAGTTGATGGAATGGATTGCACAGATTTGGATTGGGGAGCATTCTCTAATGGAGCTTTTGGTTTTCCAGTGGATTTTTCTTTCTCTGTGAAATAGAGAAAAATTAAATTTTGACTATACAGGAATACACAGGAAAAGTAAGTTGCACAGAATAATTGCACTGTACAACAAAACAAATTGAAATGAGAAACCTTACTTCTCTTTTTCTTCTCCTTTTTGTAGCCCGATTTGACTGTTTTCTTCACTTGAACGGAAGGTTTCCCAAGTTCCGGGGCTAAATAAGCAGCAGAAACCAGACGTTAATTTTTTGGGGCATTGTAAATCATCTATATTCTATACATTTATTTATATGATTTTTAATTACACTTTTCGACGATTTCCATTTCTTTAAGTTTTGCAGCATCAACTTTGTCGTCACTTTTTTCAGTATCATCCCAAATAGCACCAGTAGTAATAGAAGATTCATCGTCGTCCTCAATGACTGATATTGTGTACACAGAGGAATCTGAATGATGAACATCCTCGTCCACTTTTTGTTTACTACGTTTTCTGTGTTTTTTCTTCTCAGTCTTTTGATCGCCCCCGCCTTGGAAAATTTCGTCTTGTTTCGATTTTTCGTTAAGTTGGTCCACTTGAAGTACTTTACATTTCTTGCTGCTTTTCTTCTCCTCCTTACGAATAGTTTTTTCATCTTTTGGCTTATCAACTTTTTCAGCCTCTTTTGTTTGAGTAGCTGCAGCAATTTTTGGTTCATCCATATCTGTATTTTTTGACTTTTTAGAACTCTTCTTATCTTTCTTCTTTTTGCTACTTTTTTTCTCCTTCTTGCGATGTTTTTTACTCTCCTTCTCAATAAGTGCAACTGGTTCCTCAATTTTTTTCAGTAACTCTTGAATCTGTGCATTAATCCTGTCAATTTCATCTGTATACTTGTCAACCATATCTTCGTCATCTCCAGTAGTGATATCACTAGCGGTTGTTCCGGGCAAACCTGTGTCTATAAACGCGTTTTTCATAGTATTTTTTTTATAATCTTCAAAGCGTGGAGCAGCTATTGTATTATCGAGTAAAATCTTTCCGCTTTCAGATTCTTTCTCCTCTATATCACTATTGAATCCAAGATGACCAGTCGGAGGCACAGAATGGATTCCCCCACTAGCTTTTACAAGATCGTCAAATTCGCTCATGATTTTCTTCCTTTCATTATCTAACTTTGCTTTTTTCAAAGCCAAGGCACCTCGCTTGTTTGCACGTCTTAACATTTCCTCTTGTTCAGCAGCTTTTTGTCTTAAATCTTGTTCAGAAAGTTGAGCCAACTTCTGTGACTTTTCCCAAGCATCCGGACTTTCTGTATTCAGATTTTCACGTTTTACTAATCCTTTGGGTGGTGTGTATTGCACACAGATATTGGGCTCATTAGAATTGTAGAACCTAACAGCTTTCCCATTGTTATTTTGGTTTCCAGCTGGACTAGATTTCTTCAAACAAGAAGTTTTTGGTCGCATATTCTCTTGAGAAGAGATACTAAGTGGGATTTTCTGTTTAGCTTTCCTTGCTAATATGCATTCCGGACTGGGTTTTGGTGGCAGATTGAAAGAAACTTTTGGTTTTCGGTAGATTTTTCTACCGGGTGATTGAACTATGAAGCTAACTGGCTTTTTCCTAGTAGGCGGTTTTTCTGTTGCACCTGGAACTAGGAGACCCCTGGCTCGGCTTTGTTGGTATAAAGGAGGTTTTCTGATTTCCCTAAATTAAAATTTGTTAGTCAATTAAGCAATGTAAAATTTAATATCAATTATAAAATTAGCTTCAAACTAAAGAAAATTACTTCATTTGATCAAGCGGACGCAATGTATTCCCTAAAATCGTTAAAGGTTTCCTTTGCTTCCTTCTCTCGATAAATTGCTTGGATTTACGATTCGCTTCTACTATAGCATTGTCCTTTTGCTGGCGATTTTGAATTTTTAGTTTGGTATTCAATTCACCACACATTTTTTCAATCTTAAGGGCACATTTTGCTCGTTCTCTTGCTAAGGCAAAATCCTTATCCTTTTTCATGGCGTTTATCAATTCAAATGGAGGTAAATCTGAGGCAGCTCTGTGTGCAGAGCCAACTTGGGCTAAAGCTATATTGTGCATTTGAGTCATTTCTTCAATATTTTTCATAATTTCTTTCCGAGCTTCAGCTGAAACGGCATCACTCAACAGATTCAACTGAATTTCTCGTTCAGCCCGAAATCGATCGTTTATTTGATCACCCCAGTCCATGGCTTGATTACGAGCCTTTTGAAAACATCGACCGAATGAAATATAAGTTACTAAATGCTCATTTATAAACTAACTGGAAACATCCAATATAGATGTAGAATAATTTACCTGTATGATACGCTTCTTCCGTGAATTCTTCACTTTTTCATCCACAATCTTTTTCACCTGTTGTTTAACGTAGCCCTCCATTATGAAAGATGCTGCGTTAGCAAACCAAAACCACACTGGCGAGTGGCGAATTTAACGGGAAAATTAAACTTATTAGAAGAAAATTTTTGGATTTTTCTCTTCTCTTCGGTGTTGAGTTGTTGAGCCTCACATTAAAAATTAGAGCCAGAAACAAATAGTGCTTTATGAAAACGATTTTTCTAGCTTTATGCAATAAAACCTGTGAACACTGGTCTTAGACCAAGACGGTCACTAGACTTGTTAACAAACAAAAAATAACAATGCAATAATGCAAATGCACTAAAATTAGAGAGCGTGAATGTTTGTTGTCGGTTATCAATGTTATGACTTTTCTCAACCCCCAGGCTCTACAGTTTGCCGCCACTTTCTGCTCGTACGGAGTTGGGTTTTTTCTTAATTTCAATGGCTATTAATCGAAATCAGACTGTCCATGCATGCGCTTTACTAGGCTAAACTAACTGAATGCCCACCATATTGGGATTTCGGATACACTGCTGAAGCAATAAAATTACATACGGCATGCAATTATTCTACAGTATAGCTTTAGCTCTTTTTCAAAAAGCTGAAATATTTTAAAACTACAAGCTTAAATAATATAATAAAAACAAACAAAAAGATAAACAAATTTGATAAACAAAAAGCAGTTTGCAGTATCGTTTAGATGATCCTAAGATTACAACTGAATAATATTAGTTCAGTAAAAAATTTTGCCTACTATCAATCATATCTGTTTTAGGCTGAAGCCTAAAAAAATGCGCAGAGGTTATCTTGATTCCTAAACACATATTGCGTCACTTAAATCTTGGTTCGTGGTTGGTTCGGCGAACACACCCTTTATGATTGCACAATCATAATTTATTAACTTCAATCAAATATTTGCGTCTGACTCCAACCAGATCTCGAGGTGGAATTCGCTGATTATCAATATTAGTGTGCTACAATATGGAATACATGTAGCGAAAGCATAGCTGACGTCGACGTCTTGAAACAAAATGCGCGCATGAAATAATCTCTAATTCCAAACGTAAGATTCACATGCGTCAAGTAAATAAGCAGAAACTTCTGTTTCGTAAATTGTTTAGACATTCTAAAAGCCTTTGTAGCACATGTTTCTAATTACCATTTTGCTGTCATTCAAACTGGTTTCACATGCGTCCTTTCTTTCATAGGCTATCCTAAAGCAGATAGTGTGCATCATTATTAATCTGTCCAGAAAAATTGAATGATGGACAGCAGCCTTGATAATTCACACAGTAGAAAAGTCATATGACCAAAATTACAGTAGGGTCAGAAATCTGTTTATGTACCGTAAATATAACTTAACATCTTCTTAACTTAACTGACACTGACATATTCTTTATAGCAGCAGTTCTAATCCTTCACATGGATGGATTATAGATATTTAGATATAGCATTTGAAGGATAACGTATACTTGCACTAGAAATTAAGCTCCATTTTATGCAGACTACTACGGCAAGATAAAAATTCTAAAGACACTGACTCATGTAACGCGATATCTGCTTTGATAAAACAAAGAGCGGAGAAACGCAATTATTTTAGTTCTGTGGATACTCGAAGCTAGTAAATTAGTCAGATATAGAACCAGATAAAATTATTTCTGAGATAGATTGACAAATAGACATGGAAATAGAAATTTTTCTTTTGCTAGGCAGCCAACTCTTTTTTTTTTAATTTCACAAAATGCCACCATCACCGAATCCAGAAACTATAGAAATTGCTAGAGCGCGATTAGTTCCGAGAAAAAGAACTACAACCATAAACAGCACTGAAGTCTCAGCAGTTTATAGGATCGAAGGATTGCGACCAAGTGAATTTCCAGTAGTAGGTGTTTTTGTGAGTCCGAGAATTGTTCCTGGCTTTTGCTACAAGTAAGTTACACTGCATTCGGAGAAAAATTAACATTTTAAAAGGCTTCGGAATGGCATAAAACTTGAATGAGTATACCTAGATTATTTTTTTTTGTTCACAGAGTACGACCTCTACTCACATCAAAGTATTTATTTTCTGGAAAAGCACTGCAACTCTTGTCAGTGGGTAAAGGGTATGGAAAACGGATTACATTTAAGGCAGATGACAGCCAAAAAAATGAAAATAGGTAAAATACAGTAATACTATGTGTAGCCGTCTTAGAAATAGATAATATACTCCACGCACGTGTACAGCCGTGCTGATTTGTTTCTATATCAGGATAAAAAAAAACTTACTAAAAATGTCAAATTCTATAAAAATAGTAACTTTTTCTGGAGCGATTCGAGACCAGAAGGGTACGGATTCGAGGTAGAAGTTGTTTCACCTGGTGACCGATTCACAATCCATGATGCCAGCCATAATGTAATTGGACTTTGTGAAGTTGTTCGAAATGAAGAACCACAATTGGAACAAAGTCATTTGATGTGGCCAGATGGAGGAATTGAAAAATGGGTCAAAGTAAAACTCCATTGCAAGCTTCTTGTAAGTTTTTGTTTAGTCTTATCAATCATATCATTATCCTATTATGTTTTGGGTTACAATTTAAGTTTATTTACCAATGGTTAAAGTTCTAATATTTTAAAGCAGCTAAAAAAGTTGCATTTTTATAGTGGAAATTAATTTCACGTCGTTTGAGTATTTTTAAAAATTGACGTCCTGTAATCGTCCAATCACAATCACAGAGTAAATATTAGTTCAAGTTCAACCAATCACAACAGCGAGAAAGGACGCTTTCTAGTTCGCACCGCTTGGATTGGATCTAATTAGTTGAGCTTTGATTGTGAATTTATCAGTTTCAATTGAGGCTGGCTGAAAATTGCGTAAATGGAAAAAAATGAATAATTAATTCACATCTGATCCTAGTTAGTTTGTTTTTTATATCTTGAATCCTTAGCTATTTTTTTAGTACAACAGGCGTTTTCAAACTGAAATTCATTGGGCAGATAAATACCTTTGTCTGCAAAATTATTTAAACGGCGTTTCCTTTTTAACTAAACACAGATTGAAGAGCAAGAAGGTTCCATTTCTGATGGATGCATTGCCGGTATTGCAATTTCCTCCAAACCCACACCCAGTTCGAAGGCGACCCTTGTACGAATTATGAGTTGCCATTTTGCTAATGCCAAAACCAAAACAAAAGCCAACAACTTTATGACTCTGACTCCCATTTTGGAAGGCCGCTGGGGTCGACGTGTTGTAGTTTGTGGAACGTCTGTTTCTGATGTGCCCGCCACTTATGCCATCAGTGGTCTTCTTCAGCACGAATTCCCTGTCATTGGTAAAGTTTCAAATGCATATTTATTCCAGCAAAAATCTTATGTAAACGTTTGAACAACAGGATCTTTAGTTAGTTTATCACTTAAAAAAATACTCTGCGTTTGTGGCGAAAAAGATCTAAAGAAGTTAGCAAAATCTCCAAAAGTAAAATGATTTATGCGAGCTGAAAGTCGCACGAGATATTTTGGATAGCCTTGTATCATGGTCTTCAGCTCTTTTGTAGCAGACACCTAGATCTTCGGTTATGCCTTGTCTGACAAGTATTGAAACATTGTGACTGTTCTGGAAGTTCAATAATCATCACATTGTGTTTCCCTACAACATAGGTACGTACGTGGACCAAAGCGTCATTCCTGGATTCCATTACATAGTGCGTCCAACACTCTCAAAAACCCCATTATTTGGAGGAAAACCTAAAAAACTCCTGAGCATTGGTAGAGGCTACGGGAAACGATTTACTTTTGATAGTTCTGACAAAAATGAAAACAACAACTATTTCTGGAGTGATTCCTATCCAGATGGTTTCGGATTCGCACCTCATGAAGTGTTCCCAGGGCACAGTTTTAGGATTCTCGCAGGGGAACAAGAAATGGGGATAGCTATCGTGAAGAAGGCGAACAAACCTCAAAGGGAAATAGAAATGAGTCTTTTACCAGGTGGAGGAGTTTTGAAACGATTCCGTGTAGAAGTTCTTTGTTCCATGGAAATGGGCGAGAAAGTTATCACACGAGCTTGTACTGTCGTTGGGACGGCTATTGTCGTTAAAAAGGGTCCAAAAGACGGGGCTGTTTTACAAAGGATTGAGGCTCCAGGTTTAGATACAGAGTTGTACAAAAGTTTCCGCGATGTTCCGGGCGAACTTACATTCATTGCTTCTTCACATCAGAAGTATTTGAAGGAGGATTAGAATGCATAGGGTTTTTTTCGCCAAGAAACAGTACTGGAGACATTTTTTAAGATTTTAACTGCATTCATGTCAGGTTAGATTGGAGTGATATTTAGAGATAACAATGCTTACAGTATTTTTTAAATTGCAACTATAAATAAATTATAATGCACGTAAACTAAAACATATGAAGAAAATAAAAAAATTCCAACTCTATGCATAATAAATACATATAAATTTTTCCCCTCAGTAACTCATAAAACATGTTTTCACTCAGACAAACGGCGAGAGCAAGACAGAATAACTGATTGGGTTGGGTTATTTTTCACCCAATCCAATAAATTACAGCTTAACTTACACTGTTCATGCCTATCCAAGCTAAAAAAAATCCATTCCAAAATTAATGCATAAATACAATAAATTATTTATTTCACTTTGAAATTTTTCTAGCCATTATAGCTTACAAATTATTTTTTACCAAACAAACACTAACAATTTCGAAACAAGGTACACAGCTACAGTTTCCCCACTGTAAGTAAAAACAAATAATTTTTTATGGGGAGAGGGAAGAGTTACAATGGCTTGAAAAATTCTTACCACATAGACATCTCAATTTTTTGCATGTGGTCACCTAACGAACTAACTACCTTTACATTTAGTAACATAACATTTGTGGTATCACAAATAAAAAATTTCCGTAAAAATATGCATACATCCTAACTCTAAAATTTCATATCACAACTTCATCATAAAAAACTTGAGAAAAAATTGTGTTGACTGAAAAACCAAACGGGACCAAGAAATTGAGAAAAGTGACTTCAAATCTGTACATAGTATGGATACATTTTTTTTACTTTTTCACTACCAAACAATCATAAAATTGTTACCAAATAATCAGGAAGTGAATGTACAAAATAAAATCATAGAATTCAAGATCTACATGCAAATAATTCCTATTTTATAAAAAATTGAGGGGGAACTTTTCCTTGGGTTTGAAGTTCTAAAAATCTTGCAGCACTTCTTTGATAGTCCCAATCATTTTGCTCCAGACATCTGAAACATGAAAATGGGTCATATAAAGCTTCTGTTCAAAACTAACTAGAGTTCAATATTCTATCAATGTTCAACATACGTTTTAGATCCTTCCGCATTCATGCCAGATTCCGCAGAGAATTGTAAAATCATAGCTTTTCTCTGCTCATCCCCCAAGGTTAAGCCTGTAAGGGCTACAGATGTAGATGCAACCAAACCAGCGGCAGCAGAAGTGCCCGGATTTTGGACATAAGGCACTGGACTGGAACTGGGTGTCGGTGCAGGCTGTTGAAATGATCCCTGAGAAAAACAAAACAATAAATTATTATCCTATCTCCACAAAGTAGCCCTTTAAAAAAGAATATATTATTATAAACTTTATAGTACCTTGATTTGGTCCGTAGTAGCATTCGTAATGAACAAAATTTCATTGACAATGCAAAATCCCATGTTATGCGGAACAATTGTGAATGTTCGGGAAAAGTAGCGAATAGGTTTGAAACGATCTTCTCGTTCTTTGAAAATTCCCGTCACCGTGAAACATACAAATGCATCCTAAAAAAATTAAAACTTTTATTTTAGCTTTCACACACTCACTAACTACTAAAAGAACTATTTTCTAATTTCAATTACATTTATTTGGAACTTACAACAGCGACAGGCATATCGATCACAATGGAATTCAAATCATGAACAGTTTTGGGGAAAGATTTCAGCAAATTGATAATAGAATGCTTTCCTTGATGCAACAATTTATTGATACGTGAGGTATCCTTTATTTTCAGAATGTTCCGGTTGTCACTCAAGTATATACTCAGCCTAAAAATCCCATCAAACTAACACATGTACAAACGTCCTTAAAAATCTATTTTATCTAAAATCTAAAATTCATACCACTTACTTTTTAGAGGGTTCACTAGACGAAATATGGCCTTGTGGATACGCTGAAATCATAGACATAGAAGCCATGTCATGATACGCATCCGATAGGATCTGCCGATCATCCGTATCATAAATTTTTACATATTCCGTCCAAAACTTGGCGACAACTAGTTTGGCTGCTTCGTCACAAAATGAGCTTCCTTTGATTTCTGGAACTTTAGTGGTCTCAGCCACATCAAATGTGATTTCTGGAGGAATCACTACACCATCCTAAAACAAAAATCATCCCCACTGAATCTTGCATTCGATTCAACTAGCTAACTAAAACAAACCAAAAAAATCTCAAACTTACCACTTTTAGAACTTTAGGGAATCTCTTCCTCACTTCTCTGTAGGTATAAGAAACCACTTGTCTGATCCACTCCATTCTTGCACATTATATGAATACAATGAAACAAGAAAAACAGCGGTCATTAGTTCAAGCCTAGCATAAAATATTGAAGCGTTCTTCCGCCATCTATATTTCAAGCATGCCGTGCATTCTCCACATACCAACACCATATTCCCTACCCCTAGCAATGTTTTCGTTCAGTCACTAAAATTCATTATACTTACATATTGCCACCAACATTCTACCTAAGTACATAGAAATTTAACAAACAAACCATTCAAATTCTCACCCTACCAATCACAATAATTCCCCTCGTGCCTCAAACTTAAGCCACCGTTTTCTATTTTTCTCAACAAACAAAGCCAAAACACACATAGAAAAAGGTGCCCCCATTCATTTATAGTTGCCTCCCAGAGAAAAAACTGACTATCTTCATTCGAATTCAAAACTCAAATACAATGGACAGCCAAACAGTAGATAACCTAATTCGAGATCCGAACTACAACCACAATGTTTAAACCAGACCCAATACAGTCGTATCAGAAGAGCAGTAGAATACTGTATTCCAGGAGTGGAATGTCGCGTCCAGTTGAGCAGTTCAACTAACTAACTCAGCGAGTGTACAACCCAGTAAGTTGGTGTCGAATTATATTTCGAACACACGACCCAATTTGTTGAAGCAGGGATGCCGACTGTATCCACTATGTTGCAATAGCTAACCCAACAATTGGGAGTCGAGCAAACCCTAAAGGGGGTACAAAGAGGAGCTAGCTAACATAGAGAATCCTCTGACCCAGGCAAGTTTTGCTTTTAACGAACTGCAAGGGCTGGCAAACAACATTGTATGAAAAAAAAACAATGTGTGAAGTCGGTAGGACAGTACTTTAAGGAGAAGGGTGCTATAAGGAATATTTAGGCTTTTGTATCTAGTTTGACCGGCCAATGTATATATTGCAATGATGTTATTGCAAGAATACTGTAAAAATCAAGATTGTCCAGTTTTTGCTTCCAGACCGCAATATTGTGATTGATGGACACCAATTTATATGCATTTAACGACAATACGGATGACAAAACGGTTTCACAAGCTTGATGCATTCGGGGACAGTTTGCTGACAAAGTGAGCATTCGAATGGAATTTCGAAAGGTAGCAATTTAAAAAAAAAACTTAGAGCTAGAACATGAGTGGAATAAGTAATTATAATAAAGACGAATGTATCAGAATGTACTGAATAAATAAATTGGATTGTCATCGAAATATTTTTTTAGCGAGCATAATTGTAATAACGATTTAGAAATAAGCAATAGCACCATTAAGTAGGCGATTTTAAGTACTACAATATGATGGAGGGTTAGAGCAAATGGATTGATATTTGACCTTATGTATATTTTGTTGTCGTCATATCGATCACATAGTGGATTACGATCGAGCAGCAGTTCTTCAATTGGTAGGCCTTTGATTTTGTCCAGAATGTGGAAATCTTTTATCTGCAATAAAATCACACCTTATGGATAGGAGAATAATTCGTGTTAGTATTTACTTACTTTCTTTGTATTTATTTGACTTACCAAATTCTGTTTTAAACTTAAATATTTCAAAGAGACGGCTTTAGTGGGCAATATACTGAACCCATCCAAAGAGGTAAGTCGGTTTCCAGATAAATCTAAGCCTTGAAGGGTAGCCATAAAGGGGTCTATTATAGAGAAAATTTTTGCGCAGACAATTGGCCGTAATAGCGGCAAATAGTAGTCTGTAATCAGTTCTGGTGTTTGATAAAAACTTTCCAGTGTTAGCGTTCGGTTGATGGGATCAAATCTTTTCTCTAAGCAAAGTCGCATTTTGGCTAGTAAAGTTTCATCAAATTCTTTTGTGGGGGGACTTCCAGTTGATACAATTCTGAAATTAAGCTGGAACGATACAGATAATATAATATAATACAGCTCCGGATTTTAAATTATATATTAAGTTTTCCAAAATAAAAGATAAAATTTTACAGGATTGGCATCCGGAGCTGTTACACGTCCATCTACCTCTGCTATACTTTCTGCAGCTGATCGATGTTCGACGAAAAACACCAAATTTGGAGCCATTACTGTTACCTGCAAAAAAATTTCCATATAAAAGTCCATACAATGCAAAAAACCAAAAGAACCATCTAAATCTGAAACCTTACAGCCACTGGAGTGAATTTTTCTTTTGATGCATTGATCATCGCTGTGAGAATAAACTTTTGGTCAAAATTCGATGCGTTTAGAACCTAAGAAACAAATTATGTTCAACTTCCAATGCTTTCGGATAAGGAATTGAAGATTTTAGTTTCGTTTTGAAATCTTACAGTAACTTTATGCCAACCAGGTCCCAAATTATGTCCTCGATTTTGTAGAGCACCACGATCTCTACCACTGCGGTCTTTCCAAGCTCTACCTCTTCTTTTTCCACCTCTGCCTCTGCCTTGTTGACTCCTACAAATCAAAACAACTTTCCGTGAACATAATGATGCATTCAAACCTCATGATAATGTAATTTCTAAAAAATAATAATGCACCCTTGAAAATTAACTCTTTGAACTCCATCCATAATCGTATCACCTTCATCGTCCCGACGAACAAAGTTTTTAGATCTCTTTTGGATTCCCCCATGTCCTTTGTTTAAGAAACGGAAGTCTTGTCCTGCAGAAAAACAAAACATACCACTATCATAAGAATCATCTGATTGAAGCTATTACACAGTCATTACTAAATATATGAAAAGCCTTTTTTACCGCCACCCCCACGCCTGTCCCCCCGATAATCTCCTGAACCACTGCTACCCTGACCATGGCGCCCTTGTTGGCCATCCATTAAAAATCGGACACTTTGGCCCACTCCAGGCCCACGATTATTATTATAGCGTGGTTTTGGCATTTTTCAACCTATAAAGAGATACAAATAATCATTCAATATAGTGACTTTTTTGGTTGTTTGTTAGTAGAACCCAGTAGATAACCTAGAGCTAGCCCAGTGCTTGTATTGCAGTATTCAGTGTTTGTGAAGCCACAGTAAGTAGTTGGTTCTAACAAACAAAATTACGAGTGCGACTACCAAACCAACTACAAATACATACTAATACATAATTTGTACTATCTTGCCAATTAATTACCTGACAGAGCGAAAATTACAGAAAACGTAAAATCCAACGCGGACTTAACAACGAGGAGGGTTGAAGGTTGAAGTTGAAATGTCCAGAAGGTCTTCTCGCGAACAAACACACAGACTGCAATATTTTACACGGATTTTTAACGATTACTACCGACTATAATCAATTACCTAGAGGCAGAGCACAATTCTTTCTTTCTAAATTTAAAACAATAAATTTAATTATCCAATAAAAACAAACAACCAATAGTAATTTATAAGAAGGTCGTTTGCGAATAACGCAGTTAGTGGTTTTGTGGGATTTAAATCTCCCACAAATTAAAACTCAATGGTCAGCTGTTGAAGTTCTTACGGAGCGACCACAGTCCGTTGTGAATGCCCGACATTTTTTTTTTCAATATTTAAATAAGAAAGACAATTCGTAACTTTCAAAACATTTTATTGTTCTTGCAGCTATTTTACATAAAAAACAAAGTGGTTGCATTCTACATCAACGATTTTCAACCCCCAAAATACATAGCATATATACACAATCACATTACATGTCCAATCACCAAAATTATAAACAAAAACTACCTACAAAATCTATATCCCCCTTTTAGGAGGTTTAGGAGCAACTAGGATTTTCTTTTCCGTGCTTAACGGAATCACATAAGTAGAGTCATTTTTTTGCGCAAGCTTGCGATTGAAATTCGTCTCAGGTCCAACCAAATCAAGTACAACGCTCATTGTAATACGACATGGTTCAGTCCAAGCCTAAAAATATGAAATACGCATTGAAAACCATCATAACCAACATCATACCGTTACTTTCAGATCAAAAAAATATATTATACACTTACTTGATGGGAAACAGTAAGCGTAGTCAGTAATCTAGTTTCATTCGTGTCCAGCGGTCGAAAATCCTGAGCCCTGGGACAAATGAGGTGCACTTGCTGGTCAGGATATGTCACCTAATCAAACCAAATTATATATTTAAAATTAGAATTTGTAAAATGGTGCAGGAAAAACAAGCAAAATGGAAGCAAACCTGAATTCGAACATGTCTCATATCCTCAAGATCGTGAAGTTCACAGTCAATGGGAATTCCTAAAATCAAACCAGCTGTAAACTTCAAAGGAGTATCAGATTCTCCAGTAGGTTCTATAATCGCTGCAGACGCCATTTTTATCTAACAAAAAAAGGTGACAAAATCTAATCATTAATTTTTTACTAACCAACTAACTAAGAAAAAATAACGCGTGCAAGAATGGAATGAATGCATTACCACGCTAGAAAAAGAAACCAAAGGAATGGGGAACTTTTCTAAAATTGGAGAGATCAATTTCGCAACAGTCCCTGGTTTTGGATCTTCCAAAGAATCCAACATTTGAAACAATTCTAAAGTGAATTCATCGGGAGCCAAAGTCTCGTTAGATTCCAAATACTTTTGAACCTTTTCCGCTTGTTCCAACAGACTTTGACACAAAGCTAATGCAGATGCGTTACTTCCTCTCACAATGTACACTAAATTCAAAGCCACAGCTCTCAACTTTAGCTGCAAAATTGTAGCAAATTCAGCACTACTCAACCCGGTAAAACCATACTGCATTTTTAAACACAGTTTCAGAAAAGATTGTATCTGTGTCTTCAGGGACTCGCTGGGACTGTTTTGACTTAATTGGCTCCATGTAGAGCTCCCAATGCAATTTGAGTACACCAATTGCGCTCTGATGTACAAAGCAGTAAATTTGGCAACCGCTTTGATATCTTGGTGAACTTCTGAAATCCTCTGAAACAAAAAGCAGCCATTATTAGGTATTAAATTCCAAAAAACAAAACCGCACCATACAAACCTACCTTCAAATCTTTAAGAATCAAATTATTCATTCTGGTTTGCATCACAGGTGTCAAAGCTTGACTCTGTTTAAGTCTCCCAATCAATTCTTTGAGCAGCAAACGCCCATCAGGTCCATTACTAGAATTCACTGCAGACGTAGATACTGTCCGATCCAAAGGACTAGATAATACTATTTCAGAAGTACTAAGAGTGTTACTACTACTGCTGCCAGCACAAGGAGTTATCGTTTCTTGGCCCAAAATACTCAGTTTGGGCACAAGCAATGGCAAAGTATCTCTCAAGTAATGGTAATGCCGGATAACTTTGTCGTCAAACATTGTGACCATGGTAGAACAACTTTTGGCAGCGTTGAAAATGAGGATCAAAATGGAAACGTATGAAGGTTCTTCCACATCTTTTTCAGGCACATCAAAATACGGATGGATTCCTAGCAATGTGGGAACCAAGGGGAGAACAGCCCAAGGATGATTTTTTCCTACGCCTGCTAAACATTTCCAGATTGACTTCTTGTCGTGTGGATATTTTCTGAGATTTTCTTGCAAATGGTCTAAACACATTTTTACACAGTCTTTTGTCATCAACTGGCACACTGAGAGAAGTTTGTGCAGTCCTTCTCGTATGTCAATAGAAGAATCCTAGAAGTCAATGAGCATGTTCGATATTAGAAGAAAAGGACAGAAATCAAAAATTAAAATTAATCTGGATTACAAAAACATGCGAACAGTCTTACTTCCAAAACTGCTAAAACGATTTCCAGCTGATCCTGCCACAGGACAATATGTTTGCTAATTTTTGTAAGACTGTCAATAGCTTTGATTCGGACTTCTTCGATTTCATCGTTGAACATGTCGACTAAAAAATCCAAAGCCAAGTTTGAGAAATCTGGACTTCTCAATGCGAGTGTGCAAAGGGAATCTACGGCTGCACTACGAACCTCTGCAAAAAAAAAAATACTTGAATAATCCAAACCCAAAGTATCTTGTATGTTTAGAATAATGTAACTAATTGATTTATTAGCAATTTTTACCCATAAATTCATCCTCTAGTCCATGAATGAAAGCTCCTGCAGCCCCACTTTCAATTAGCGATACAGAATCTTTGTCCACAATTTCTTTTGGCTTTGGTGCATCATCAGCCCATTTTTTTCCAGAAGACCATTCTCCAGCTTTAACTTTTTCCCATTGGCGTTCATGTGCTGATCTGGCTCTCTATATCAATTGAAAAATAAAATACCAGTTTAATAATTTTTTTCATTAGTTTAGAAATTGGCGAATAGAAGTCCCTTACCCGCATGTCCGACATAAGTTTTTTATCCAAAGTTTGTTCCAAAAAAGCTGGTCCAACTTGAGGCATTTTACCCAACAGTGTGGCAGCAGAAACACGAACCTTTTGTGAAATGCTCATTAGATTATACAGCTTTAGAAAGAATATTTTCAATATTTAAAATTTTTACAAACCTGAACACAAGGATCATTTATAGCGTGACAAAGTTTCGCAAACGCTTCGTCTATGAGTCTCATTTTTTCCCCAGTACCAGCTTGAGAAACAATTAGGCTAAAATACATTAAATATAAAGAATACGAATTTTTACAACTACATTGTTTCAAAACAATAGAATTCGAATTGAATCTTACTGTTCCGGATAGGATTGACTGAGAGCCCATAACAAATGAATCGCAGCCAGTTTCACACTTTCGTAATCATCATCCAAGTATTTGGACACTTCATTATAGACTGAAACGTCTAAGTTTGCTCCTTTATCATGAAGTTTCAACTGCATACAAAAGTTTTTATAATTAGTTAACAAAAGTCGCACATTAAAAAAATAAAATCAAAATAGACAGAAAGCATGTACCATTGTTTTGAAAGCCGCAGTGCGAACACGAGGCTCATGACTGTGGGAATGAGCATGGACAAATTGTAAAGCCTCTTGAGCTACCTCTGTGTTTTCCTCCTTAGAAATTGATGTCAGCTCCCCAATGATTTGTAAACATTTACATTTGACACTAGCGTCTGATATTTTAATGCACTGCAATTGGTTAAATAAGAGTTCAGACTCTATAGACTATAGATGTGCCAGAAATAAAAAATCATGCAAAACGAGAAAACTTATGTTAAAGTTAAATGTACCTTTCTTGCCAAGGATAAAATTCTCTGAAACATGGATGGATCATTCAAACCTGAAGATAGCTTCAGTATGACAGAAAGGCCACTTACAACAATAATCGGTGACGTATCATTAGAGATCATTCGGATCAATTCATTGAGCATTCCCTGTAAAAAACATTTGTAATAAAATGTATAAAGACATTTTTTAGGGATTGCAATAATGTATTACCTGCAAGTCCACTTGGACAACTTTCAATAACTGAATTGTAGTCAAGCACTTGGCTTTCAGTGCAGCATCATTAACTTGATAGAATAAGGTCTTGAGTTTTGCGAGTAGCAAACCTTCATTTGCGCTCTACAGCAAAAATGCTCAATTAGCGATTGTGACTCGCATTATTTGGGGGAGAGGGGGTTATAATGATGAATCATGTGTCTTACGGATGTTGGAAGCGATGAAACAATCCGAGAAATGATTTGAAAGTTTTCTGACGCCGGTTTTTCTGCATCCAACTTAAGAATTTCAGTTTCCAATGTAGAACTAGTTTCTTCGAAGGATTCGGCAGATTTTTTTATTATTCTAAGCCTTTTGGGTTTAGGGGGCACTTCAGTTTCAGGAATGACGAGCGTTTGGGAGAACTCAGCGAGTGCTCTTTTTTTCAACAGAGCAGTCATCTTGGTTTCGGAGACTCGAAATTTCAATGAATGAATTGGATTCTATATATATAACTCAGCGTTTAAATGGCTAAGTAATCGGAATGAATTGTCAAATTGCAACAACAATGGCAAAACGCTTTGAAAAGTTTCGAAACAGAATTCCAAACACCAAACAATTATCACGAAATCACGACAAAATATTTCGATCATTTAGATATTTGCTTCCCGCTCACAATAGTTGAACTCTATGAGTATTGATCCAAATTGCCAGCTTAACAAAGACCAACGAAAATATTAAAAACTGATATAAACATTTTTGCACCTTTATTTCTGTTTACTATATCCTATAACTAACTACCACGATTATACAGACTAAAATTTAATTAAAATACTTAACACAAAATTAAATACTAAATGATCCCATTGGACGGCAGAAAAATTTCGTAATATATTTTTTAAGCACAATAAAATAAAAGTTTAATATAATTTGCTAAAGCTATACGCAAGTCATCTTTCACTATTTCTTCTAATTTTCTTCCTCAAGGGTTGTAACAGTTGGACTAGCTGCGCTCATTATTCTTTTCCTTTTGTCTACAGCAGCCTACATAAATGAAAAGTTTAAAAAAAAAAACCTTATGCTGATATTCTATTATAAGTGATAAATAAAAAAATTATTTTTTTACCTCTCTAGCAATCCTTTCTAAAGTCTCCGCAGTACTTTTTCCAGTTTGTTCAACTAATTTGGAGAGCATACTAGATTTGTCCTTTAACAGTTTGTATGGCTCATCAAATTCCTAAAAAATAAAACAATCAATGTATCTTTCAATCTAAAAGAACTTGATCCCATTTTGTTGACTAAGTTAGTAACCTTAATAAGTCCAGCATCCAAAACCATAATTCGATCCGAATCCATAACTGTATGCAGTCTGTGAGCTATGGTTATCACAGTGCAGTTCAAGAACTTGGTTCTTATTGTTTTTTGAATAAGCGCATCAGTTCTATCGAATCAAAATGAAAACCATATTACCATCCCTCCAACCCGATATATCATCAACTTTCTCCGTTAATTTTTTTCCTAATCCAAACTTACTCAGGATCCACATTGGCAGTAGCTTCATCCAAAACCAGAATTTTATTCTTTCTCAATATTGCCCTGCCCAAGCAAACCAATTGCCTTTGACCCACACTAAAGTTAGATCCTCCTTCAGCAATCTATATAAACCACAAGACATCAACATCAGACAACTAATAAATTCCAATCCAAAAAATTGGTAAACTACACGCAACACACCTCAATATCAATTCCGGCAGGCAGCTGTTTAATTTCTTGTGCCAAGTGCACTTGGCCCAATACATTCCAAATCTCCTCATCCTTGTAGTTATCAAACGGATCCAAATTTTTCCTTAAAGTCCCGGTAAATAGTACAGGATCTTGTGGGATGATAGAAATCTTTGATCTCAACTCATGGAGTCCAACTGTCAATGCGTTGAGTCCATCAATCACTATTTGACCTTTTGCTGGTTCCACAAGTCGGAACAATGCAGTGATCAAAGAACTTTTTCCTGCCCCAGTTCTTCCTACAACGCCAACCTTTTACAAAGAAAAATCAAGCCTATTAAATTCCCTGCCTGCACACATAACACATTTTTCTAATGAAAGCAAACCTTTTCTGAAGGACGAAATACACAAGTTATATCCCTGAGTACAATGTTATCTCCATATTGTAAAGCCATTTCTCGAATTTGCACTTCTCCTTTACTTGGCCATTCTGCTGGTGGTTCTTTGCCTACAAAGAATAAAAATTGAGCATAACAATATTCCTTTAACTACATAACAGTAAAGAACACGGATAAATTTTTACCTGGAGCCGATTCCAAATTGGCTTCGGGTTCCAATTTTGTGTATTCCAAAACTCTCTCTACACTGACCATTTGACTAACCAAAATAAAACCCATTGTTAGCTATTAAGTTAGTTAGCATTGGAACTTTCAAAATATTATGATTTCTAAATCACTTTTCCACTTCAGCAGACTGTCTGACACCCCATTGGAACATGCCACTCAACATCATGGCTGAAGATACGGCAAGCCCTACTTCAGCGCCACCTATAGTTCACACATTGAACCAAACATGCTATAAATGGAACGTGCCACCTCAACTCAACGCAGCAATACTCACCGAACTAAAACTCGTCGAAAAAAACTCGTCGAAATATTAAACTCACCGCGTGTAAAACTCTTCGCATGCAAAACTCAACGCATGTAAATTTCATCGCAAGTAAAACTCTCCGCATGTCAAACTCACCGAATGCAAAACTCAACGCCTTGGAAGGTCACCGAAAAGCAAAATAATCTCAGGAAATAACTTATACTGAACTGCCTATGCTGCTTTTTTTCAAGTAAATATTTTTTTTCTTTTCCTCTATTTATTCATAACATTTTAAATTGTTTGTTAGAATTAATCAAAGCTTTAACTTCTTTTTGAATTTCATTCAGAAATTGATTATATAGATTATAGATGAATTTTTAAAATAGCAAATAGCTTAAATACTGCCAAACCTAACTGGGCACAACGTTAGTTTTTTAATTTAGTCAGTGGGTTATTTAAAATAAGTTCTGTAGAAAACAATTTAAAAAATCCGAATAAAATATTATATGGCGTATTGTTAATGATAGACGCCAACGAAAGTGATTTTTACATACGGAAAACTTTAACGACGGTGAGTTTTACCGTGTGCGGTAAAGAAGTCCTATTTTTTAGGTCGAATGACATCTACGTCAAAGCCACCAAAGTCAAATGCATACAGATCAAATAAAAAAGTCATTTAGGTCAAATTTATTAATTTTACAAAACGAACAATATAAAAAGTATCACAAGTATCATCAATACATATAATCATACATGCAAGTTGCAATTGCTTTTAAATAGT
>Ga0210040_10003045_pt1 | contig 22998 bp, 25 predicted proteins | sample CryGeyCG12114_NA_FD_185462 | JGI IMG/M metagenome (GOLD analysis project Ga0210040, IMG submission 185462) | Groundwater microbial communities from aquifer - Crystal Geyser CG19_WC_8/21/14_NA (SPAdes) (version 2) | ecosystem: Environmental > Aquatic > Deep subsurface > Groundwater | place: USA...
CATTGTACAATTCTGCTTTGGTTAAAAAACTTTAAGCATGTTTGTGCATTCATCACAGTGTGTAGAACAAATATTTGATGAATGAGAATATTATTGTACTTGAGTTCATTATATTGTAAAATATTTTTTGGCTAACTAAGCTTCTTTTTCAATTGCAGCTCATCGGACCATATATCAAACAAATAATAATCACAAGGTGAACGAAACAAGAGCTGAGAGTTCTTTTTTTACGGATTTTTCCCAATTATATAGTTACCAAAAAACTGTCAATGTAAAAGGTACGCGTAAATAATAAACTGTCAACTACTCTATATTGATAAGCAATAGTTTTTTTATAGCATTTGTTTTCATGAATTTTTGACGCAGATATGGAGTCATACAGCCTGCTACCATTCCGGAAACCTACTGAAAATTCTTCATTTTATAATAGTACGAATGATTCCGACAGTATTACGTTTATACGCTCATTGCCAACTTTCAGAAAATTGAGCGAAAAAGTTTGGCTTCAACTTTCTGGGGATATTTCAAAGGTACTAAAGTTTATACCATGAATGTTTGGGAAAATTAGTTACTTACTTATCCACAATTATAAAGTTTTTTCTTCTTGTTTTACACAGGCTTCCTTTAGTTGTGGAAACTATATTGTAAGGCAAAAGACAGCTGTTAATTTTCTCTACATAATTCATTCTGGAAGGGTATGGCTTCATTTCAATTACAACTAAATTTTGATACAACCAATATGGAAGAATGTTAGTTAATGGTTTCATTTGATTAACAGGTAAAAATAACATCACTGGAGACTGACAGAGAAGAACTGTACTTACGCACGTTGTATCCTGGAGATTTCTTTGGAGAGTCAGCTCTTTTAAGGTTCTGCAAAATAAAGTCTCTTTGATTGTAATGCTTACAGTTGGCTTTTACTATAATGCAGTTTGGATTTTTTTGCATCTAGGGATGGAGTTAGTGATTTTAACGCTATAGTTTGTAGCAAAGAAGGGCTGTCATGCATTCGAATTAGCAGAAGTGGATTCCAAGCTCTTGTGGGTAATGGTGCAGACTTTAGGCCTAATGTTCCGTCTAAAAGGTACACAAATGAGTGTCTACATTACTTTTACATTTTATACACTTACTTACCGCAAGCTTTCCTGCACTCTCATTAGCAAGTAAGAAATTAATATTTTTATTGCCATTTTCTAGGCAAAAAGTTGACATCAAAGATATTGAGCTGAAAGATTTAAGAGTCATTTCCACTTTGGGCATTGGAGGATTTGGGCGTGTAGAACTTGTTACTTTATGGTCAGATAATAGTCAATCATTTGCTCTTAAAGTGATGAAAAAGAGTCAGGTATGAATGCAACTAACTAAATTAGGATATGGAAGAGAAAACAAAATATTGCATTGCATGCGTATTCACTGCAGATTGGTTATGAGTTAACTGAGGTTTTTCATGCGTGCAGATTGTGTCTACTAATCAAGTGGAACATATCAAGTCAGAAAAAGCTATTCTAGAAGAAACAAACTGTGATTTTGTGTGTAAGCTGTACAAAACATTCAGGAACTCAAAGTATTTGTACATGCTAATGGAATGCTGCCTAGGAGGAGAGTTATGGACAATTTTGAGAGACAAAGGACGGTTTGACGATATCTCATCAAGGTATGCCAACACAACAACCTGTCAACTTCTTGTATATGTTCTAGTGGCTAAAAATGTGTATGACTTTGTCATTTAGGTTTTATGCTGGCTGTGTGCTCGAAGCGTTGAAATACTTGCATGCTCGAGATATTATCTACCGGGATTTAAAACCTGAGAATCTGTTATTAGATACTCAAGGTTATGCCAAATTGGTTGACTTTGGATTCTCCAAAAAGCTAAACGTGAGCAATGTTCTGTTTTAACAATAATTCAGTTGTTTGCATAATGTCTTGAAAAACGTTAGTTATATACTCCAATGTTTACAGCGCACGGGAAGAACATGGACATTTTGTGGTACACCTGAGTACGTAGCTCCTGAAATTATTCTGAATAAAGGTCATGGTATATCTGCTGATTACTGGTCATTGGGTGTTCTTATGTATGAATTATTGACAGGAACTCCACCTTTTGTTGGTTAGTGATCTTTTTTTCCTACAAGTCAAACTATTATGCGCATTACTGTTCGTATACAGTCAACTGTAGAATATATTCTTGATTTAGGTGGAGATCCAATAAAAACTTACAAAATAATTCTTCAAGGACTGGAGCAAGTGCCATTTCCTTCCTATATAAATAAGAATGCTCAAAATCTTATCAAAAAGTTATGTAAAGATGATCCTGACGAGCGATTAGGAACACATAGACAAGGAATTTTGGAAATTAAGAAGCACAGGTTTGTGAAAATATATTGGTTTAACTTAAAATAAGTGATTGAATAAAGATAATGAATAGTCTGTTTAAATGCAGATGGTTTGATGGATTTGACTGGAAAGCTTTAAAATCTCGTACGTTGAAACCTCCACTGGTACCTAAAGTACATGGGCCTCATGACTATGGCAATTTCGATATATATCCCCCAGATATGGGAGACCCGCCACCAGATGATTTAAGTGGATGGGACAGAGATTTTTAAATAAGTGCTTTTGATTAAATCGTGTAAATCTTATAATTCTGTGATAATACTGACTAAGAGTGTACCGTGCGTGGTCTACATTTTTTATGAACTTGACAAAAAGAACTTATGCATTGTTATTCAGATTGACAGAGAATGTTACATGAGCCTTAAGCCAAGCACTAATGGCTCGGTGGTTAAGTTCTCAATACTTCTCTGCCTCTGCAGTGCTCTCAGTTCGACTGACAATGTAAGTCCGAAATGTGTTCGCGAGCAATTTTCTTGAAAACAGACTGGAAGTCTTGCTTATACCTTCTAGTATATGCCTACAAAATATTGTAATCCGATGCGGTCGTTGAACTTCACAATAACAAAATTCGTAAAAAAAATTAGAATTTTTACATGTTATTTTCCGTATGAAAAATCGAAAAATGGACTTCGATTTTGGGCCCAATTTTTCCGGATTCTTTGTTCGACTGTTGCTGACAAACGAAAGAGCATCGGATGGAAATATTTCAGGTGCATATATAGACCATCCGGAAAAAGGAGGTAAATTTTTCCTGTCCTGTGTGTGTTAAATTTGTGTAGTAGGATAGGATAAAATTTACCTTCTTTTTGCGGACAAGGTATACTAGAGGGTCTAAGGAAGACTTAAAAAGTGTTTTTAAGAAAATTCCTTACGAACATACTTCGGACTTACATTGTGAGTCTGGCTACATGAAAAAAGTCTGGTACAAACTAGCTAAAGGTGAATGCTATATGCATTAATGTCTTGGACCGCTCTCTTACATTTGTTTACGCTCGGAATGTGATTAATACAGTTCCATTGAGTCAAAGAAATCATTGGTGGCCGGGGGAGATATGGTTCATATGCTAATTAGCTATGATAAAATATTTCTGGCGACGGGTCACATTCTGAGTGTGAGACAGTAGTGGAATAGGATTTGCCTAATAGAGTACCAGACAGTGTATACCGGCATTTCTGCAATAGGCCTATTATTATTATTAGAGCCTCCGCGGAGTGTCTGCAGGTGCGTGTAAAAACACATCTGTAGACCGGCCATCAATACATACATACATACATGAACCTTATAAAGAAATCAGCGTAACTTTATTTTTTATAGTTAGTATAGTGACAAAGTTAATATTTATTAAGACGCTGTCGAGTCAATAAATTATGTTACCAATATCATGGAATCAAACCAATGTACTAGTACTACAACGCATCTACAACTTTGCCAATATTCCTTAACTGAATCAATGCTCCACCCATTTTTAAATTCATGCACTGTAATAAACATGACACATTGTTGTGAGTCGAGTTAATTTCATCGTCCACTTAAAATGTCTTTGTCTATCTGCCAACCGCCAATGAAGATTGTATTTGGATTTCTGTTGGCTCATCATCCACAGGTTGGGCTGTGATTATTGGTGTTTCTTCATTCTTTGAGTGGAAATCTAACCCTGATCTTCCGTAATTCATGCTTCCTACTACAGGGCTATTATCTCTTCCATATCTATCATGGATGGGGATCCAAGTACCGTCAGCTAAAACAGATATTAGATAGGGTTAATGTTAGATAGGTCGAGATTATAACTACTATAGATAGGTCGAATGGGCACAAAAATAAATGTGAGTCCCTTACGTGTTTTGATAGGGCCCGAGACCCCATGGTGAACTGGGAGACCTGCATTATGGTTAACTGGGCCCATAGCTCCTTTTCCAAACTGTAAATGAGACAAGTGTAAAACAAACGGAGCACTATATGTTTGGTATGACAAGGTAAGTTTAATGAATAAAAATTCGTACCAAAGTATAGTGCCTTGTCGACTGTGGAGAATATTCACTGAAATACTTCTCAAAAAGTCCTTTGAAATTCCCATGGTTTATTCCAGGATTACGATTTTGACACTTACAATTATCAGTTAAAAGTAAAAATGTCAAAAATACGGCCACTAAGGTTTTGCAAGTATTATTTATCGTATTTAAATGCATATTTACTAATTTATTGTGTATTCAATTTTAACACGGATACCAAAATCACATCAAATATGTAAATGTGCAACGGAAAACCAAAGTAATGTTTTGCTGACAATGCCTGCCTTACAACTGATGAGTTAGTAGCATCTTCCAAAGTGTTTATTCTAAGAAACTTCCGTATTTTGATTATTTTGGGAAACACAAAGTAGATACTAAATCACCGTTATGCATGTGTGCTGCACCAAATATTCCCCATCGAAGGTACGGGACTTTTTTTGTGTACTAATAATAAATCCATACTATGCAACACAATGCATTCATCTGTAAATGATGTACCCTTAAATTTTAAGAATGCTACAGAGTCCTTAGTCCTTAGCAGTTAGTGCAATCAACAAAATTACAATACATAAAGCGAGAAAAGAAGCTCTTACTGTTCATTTCAATGAAAAAGAGAAATTTTTTTTTCGGTAGGTTATTTGGCGTTTTTTGTTATTGTTGCCACAACATTTCACAGACAATTTGTATAAATCCACCATTTATCGGGGATAGCCGAATAACATGGGGCAAGTCTCTTTTTCATTGAAATGAACAATAACATCAACACGACGCATCTGCTCGTGTTAGGCCTTCCACTTCTCTAATCAAGACAGAATTAATAATTAATACTGAAAAAAACATGTAGTAGGGTCTTCACGCCGTTTAGAGACTAGGAATTTCCATACTGAGAAACCGACCATACTGATAGGAGTCTATGTCAATTAGCGCTGAAAATCGAATTCAAATCAGATGCTAGTGCCATGTTGAATTTTTAATCACTATGTTATTAGTTGAATTTAATTCAACGCAATTGCTGGAACTTATTAAAAGACAATAAAAAACATTCAAAATTTTATAATTTAATAACGTGAAAAAAGTTGATATCCACAGCAGCCAGCAGCATTAGGGAGATGAGGTAAACTATTTCTTAGGATTTTCCGTTCCTAAGTCGATCGTTTGCGTTCTGGATTGGAAACAGTTTCAGTATACACGGAATATATTCTCCGTTACATATAACGGTACGTTTGGTATAAAAGGGTAAGAAAAGTGTATTATTGTTCATCTTCATCTACCTTATCAGTAGTGAAACCTAAAACCGTAAATACTTCTTACTGTCCGTTTCAATGAAATACGGAGTTCCTAATGTTAAATTGGCTATCCAGGCTTGTTGGATGATCACCGTGAAAAACACAAATTTCGTAAAAATTGCTTGGGCAACCAAAATATGTTCTAGATTTTAAGTCCCCATGATGAGATTGACGAATTTATTATTATTATTTATTATTTATTTTTTGCTCAATGATAAACAAACTCTGTCAGGTAACCATTGAAAAAAGTTACTCCGTATTTCATTGAAACGGACAGTAAGTTTAGAAAATTTCCATAAGACTTTCCGTGGGCACAAATATCCTTTTGGTACCAAGGATACCAATGCGAAGAAAAACGAGAATGATTTTTTTACGAAATTGGCTATGGCCAATTAAAATAAACTTCACTGTTTTTTCGCTTTAATTAAGTATTTTATTTTATTCTAAAAATGTGGATCAATTTTCCATTCCTAATACTTTCAATATTATTGTCATCTCCCGATCTAACGTTACAAAAAATCACCGACGACATTTTGTGTCGCTGTTTTGCTAAGGATCGCGGTTCTGAAGTAGAACTCGTGGATGCTGAACCTTGCTTCTTTTTACGCGCAGTACCAGGAATAGGACCCAGTAGTAACAAAGTATCTTTGTTTGTATCTTTTGTAGCCAGATGTCGAGACAGGTACGCGATAAACGAGGTTGCAATAGAAGCTATAAATCAAAATGGAGTCCCTTACGGATTCTGGAAATCTGTTGACTATGTGGACACGAAAAACTGCTATGTGAAATATACTGATGTAAAACTAAAAAGTCCCAGAGAACCTGCTCAGCAAAAATGTTACATGGATTCCCAGTTTCAGTCATTAGTATTGCATGTAAGAAGAAAATTTATTCTATTAAAAAAGCGAGTCTTTTAATAAGCAGCGTTAGTGCGGAAAAAGGACACTTATGCTCATAAAATGCCTTTTATAATTAAAGAACAAACCTCCAGAGCTTTTCTACTTTGACAGTTCATTCTCAACAAAGCCGAAAATCTTTCCCGGTTTTTGTGCAGTATGGAGATTGGACAATATCCCAAAGACTGGCACTCGTATCCAATTCAAGTAATTTAATAGGGAGTTTGCGCTTTTACAAGTCAACTGACAAAACAAATACGAGTCCTATCTTGTTCACTTCAAGTTACAACTGTTTAACGTGAACGAGATATGCCTCGTATTTGTTTCGTCAGTTGACTTGTAAAAGCGTAAACTCCCTAATGTGTTTTTTATTTCCTTGGAAGTCCAACATAGCGCTCAACATAAATTTTAAAGAAAAGTATACTAATACTGCCTGATTTTTTCAGCGCTATTTTTTCAGCAGTAGATAATGGGAGGAATATGATTGGCAAACTAAAATCAACTATTTTCGAATTTGACGCTGACAAAAAGCATTTTCACGTCATAATGGCCACTGATGATGGTGAAATAGAAATTAAACCAAATGAAGAATATTTTAAAAATTCTCAAGAGAAGTCAGAATGCTTAAAACCCAAACCTCCACTAATGGGAGATGAGATGTGCCACCATTTTGAACGCGCTAAAGTGAAGGAAGAAGTTCCAAAGGAATTTAAACGTTGTTTAAAATTCAAATTTGGCTCTAAAAATTCTGATGTCACATTACAATTCATATGCCAAGACAAGTTCAAGGTGCATGAAGCAGCATTGCTCGCCTTAAATCAAGATGGACTGCCAGAAGGAAATTGGAAAGAAGTTAAATCTGCAGATTACACTAAACTTTGTTCATTGACGTTACCCTCACAAATACTGAAGCCAGGGAACAATCCGGTTAAAACTTGTCCTTATCCTGATGCTAAACAACTAGAAAATACAAACAGAGATGTAAATAATTTCTCACTTTAATTTGAATTATTCGCTTAATATGAACATTTATTGTACTAATATTATAATTGGGGACAGAAATCGGCAAAAATGTTTCATTTCGATCGTCCGTTAGTTTCGCTGCATGGAAATCCATCAATCTGTGCACAATATCAACTAGTAAAAATTTTCAAAAACCCCAAAAAATTGTATCTACTTCAATTTACGTACGCTTGACATCAATAAAATACTATGAATGAAGTCTTAATGGATGCTAATACTAACTAAATATTCAACGTTATTATCTAAAACAGAGTGCAAGCTTTCATAGAGGATTTGAAGACCAACGAAAATTATACAATTAAACTGAAACAGCCAGTTGTACGGTACGAATTTGATACCCAGGAGTATAAACAAGTTCCTGAATCCGATTTGAATAGTCATGACGAACCGATCTCAATGAATGAATACTATCGCCCATCTATAAAAAGCGAGCTGCCAAAAAGAAGTTTGCCCGAACCTCAAGATGATATGTGTCTTTGCTATGCGAAACCAAGGGCGAAACAAATTCATTTGACGGATAAAATTCGATCTTGCCTAAAATTTTTTGCACATACAGATCCAAAAATGCGTGATAACGTTGTTGTCCAGTTTGAGTTCGATAATCAAATTTGCACTGAAGACATTATCGTGAATTTTGCCATCCAAGGAATGTACGCGATTCCAGGCACGTTCGGCAGTTCCATCATAGGCGTTCCAACTGGCCAGTGGAATATCACAATCGATCTAGCCGCTACTTGTAACGTGGAGAACTATAAGCTTTTCAGATTCCCAGAAAGACCGCACCAGAAAGCTTGCCCTCTCGGCTCAAATCATTGGAATGCACAGGTGTGATGGTGCTCTTTAATGTGTAGAATGTTAAAAATGTTGTACTAATAATACTAACTAACAAAACAGCGTAACGTAACGCAGCAAAATCCACTTATGCAAAACTCAAACTTTTCAATGAACAATAGAGAGGCTCCGAAGTGTTTTATTTTCATAAGAAGTTTGACCAGGGTGTTACCAATCATTTTAAGCATAAGCCAAACGTGTGCTTACTCTGGAGCTCCAAAACGTTAAAATCTATAAAGGCTCCATCCTATTTACAATTTGTGTAAGCTGTGCTTTGCCTATTGATTTGATTACTGGCTTGCTATACTTTGCTTTGTAATACTGCAGTTCTGAATGACTGTACATAACTACTTTCAGGGTATCCATGTTAGTTGAAAAACAATTGGACGGGAATAAAACAGAAAAATATGTCACCCAGTTTCATTCTGACTCGTATGAATTCGACCCTACTGCTGTGGCTATTCAGCTCAGGCCTAAATCCATAATTGCGGTAGAAGACGAGGAACTACATTTGCATAGCAAATTCAGAGAAACAAACAAAGATTGTTTACCAGAGTTAAAATCAGAAGATGGGGAAGAGTCGTGCTTATGCATGGCCAAGAACAGAAACATACAATATATGCCAATAGATTTTTCGACATCAATGTCTTTCACATTTGTGCTGTGGGATGCCGAATCACATGACCAAGGAATTGTATTCGATTTGGGATACCAACTATATAATAAAAACAAGAAGCCTCAGAGATACGAAATACTAGAGACATCTATAATGGCAATCGATCAGGATGGATACCCTTGTGGCACATTCGCAGAAGCTCGTCCACGAGACCGGTGTTTTCAGGACCCGGGACGTATGCCTTTTAGACCTCTGTATGAGCATCAGTGTCCGAATCGGAAAAATAATCCATGGGATGATGTACGTGCTATGAAAAACAAGGCTATTTGGCCCTACAAACAAAGTTTACCACAAGGGAAATACAATTTCTTTTGTTTTCAGAAAAATATTCCCTCGTTACTTTACTTTCATAGAAAGTTTAAACTTGGAAGATCTAATTCAGGTGCTCATAATAACGTGGCACATATTTGCGGCCGTTGGGTTCATCCTGACGATATTGACGTCCGATCACTACAAATGATGTGAGAATATTTTACACAGTATAATTTTTAAGAAAATCAGTATCACAAGTGATACAGCTTAGTTAGCGGCTAATTAGCTAACAGCACCCTTATTGTACGCGCATTGTTTACAGTAACTCTATACAGTGATTTTTTTCCGTTTTTTCTTCAAAAAGAGCTCACATAGTCGTGCATGACTTGAGAACGAATAAAACGTTCCTGAGTAAGAAAAGATCTGACATTTACCTCTATAACGAGCAAGGTTGGATTGTTAGAACCGACAGGGGTACGACACCATATGAAGAGTTTTATCAGCTGCAAAATGAAGCGTATCTGGCAACTGTGAAAGAACAAGACAAATGCATCATCCCCATTCCTTTGCCACCATTAGAAGATGAGATGTGCTTATGCTACATGAGAAACCGATCCGAGTATCAGCCGGTAACTCCCGAAGTTAAAAACTGTATCGCCATACAGGTGAATCATGAGGACACAAAACAACTTTCAGCAAGCAACTTGGTTATCATCGTGGTTAATTCCTGTGAGGACAAGCTTCTTGTCAAGGATTTGGCCATTCAAGCTATGAACCAAAAAGGGTTACCCATTGGACAATGGGTGGATGTTCCAAACTATGACAACATTTGCAAGTACAAAGTCCAGGGTCCCAAACAAATAGTTTTCCGAAGGCCTCAACTTCAATATGGAGAGTTTCAAAAGAAATGCATCGTTCCATCAACCCCATTGCTTTTATGGAATCATGTATGCTCATCATTATCATTGTCTAATAGTTCTACTTTGGTGTGTATGCTAGGAATTTTTTACATTGGGTTGAGTGCAAATTTTTTGCTAGAGTTTGCCAATATTTTGTTTTCTATTTTTCATGCTCCGAAACTTAACAATCTGTCAATTCACAAAGATACACTCATGAACATTGGTAACTTTAAATACTTTAAAAAATCTATTGCTATTCATGCAGAAAAACCTAAGGCTGATTGAGATTGGAGATGCACATTCAAAATATTAAATGATTTTAATTAAACGTTATTATCGGATCGAAATTTAGTATAGGCAAGTAGTAAGGCTTAATGGCCGCCACCATTTAAATAATTGATGTAACTAGTATAAATCGACCTTTTATCCGTTTCATTGAAATCGAAAGTTAGATTTCAATAATCAAGGTACTTTTTCACGGTGTTGTGTGGTTTTATTTTTGCAACTTGAGTTAGGTAATCAATAAGTCAGATGACTTAAACGCCTAAACCGCCGGCTTTATTTTAATAACAAAACAAAGTTAAATATACTAGAATATTAACTTAGAGTTTCTACATTAGGAAAAATCTCCGATGGCGTATCATTTTAAAACAGAACTAACCTCAGGAAATCCCAAACAAGTTCCTGCAATCTGTGCGATTTGGAATTTTGAAAATCCGGAGCCTGAAGAGGCTGTCATACAATTCCTGTAGGTTGGAAAAATGTGATAGCAATAGTATTCTGTTGCTTTTGTTATCTTGATAGTAATGTTTTCATTTTATTCATGTTTAATTGTCTGCAAAAAATAAACAGTGTGCAGGCACACATAGAAAATCATAAGACCAGTCAATCCTTTGTGACAAAACTTCGAGGAGAAGCTATGAAGTTTACGAAAAAAAAGACTCCCAATCCATTCGAAAAAACAGAAGAGACGATTTTCCTGGACCGAGATTATTTTGAAGACATTCAAGAGTACTTAGAGACAGAGGATTTAGAACAAGGGTGTCTAATACCTCTGGAAAATATTCTTCCTCCGTTGGAAGAAGAAATGTGCAAATGTGTAGCCCAAGTGAGGAATTTAACTTTCGGCACAGTAGACGAAAAATTCGTAAACAAAAAGTGTTTGGAACTGGACTTATTAGCGATTCCCTTGGATTCTAATGAGTACGAGTACCTTTTCACCGCAACATTTAGTTGCAAAGCGATGTACAATATTCATGAGCTCGCAGTTCAAGCCATGAACCACAAAGGAATGCCTTATGGACTTTGGAAAATTGTGGATGACAAAACGAAATGCATTAATAACTTGGATTCAAAAGTTCGTCCAAGGATACTTACAAATAGACCACCATTCACGCAAGACTGCCCAACTCCGAAATCCGCTCATTTACTGGAAAATTTACATCAAGTCCGTATATAATTACAGATTCACAATTAGCAATCACTAAAACTACTCCCTTAGCCAATCATTAAATTTTATCAATTGAAACTTTAAAACTGTTTTTTGCAGGCTGAACCTCCACAAATGTTTCATTTTAACCAAAAATTAAAAACCGGTAGATCTGGAAACATTCCTTCACAAATTTGTATCCAATGGGTTCCAGGTTATGAAGCCAATAATACGATGATAAAGGCTGAACGGATCCAATTCTTGTAAGCTAAATAATAGCGTGTCTAAAATATGCACTGAGTCCTGCAACTTGTACCTGAACGGATTATTTGTTCATTTATCTCCAGATTGGAAGGAGTACTGGAAAACCTACAAACGGGAGAAACGTTCGTCTCAAAATTCCGAACTCCTCCATACGTATTTGACACGGCCAAAAATAAATTCATAAAGTTAGTAGAGCCTTCTGTTTTACCATTGGATGACATAATAGAACTAAACCGAGAATATCATGAAGAACTGGAAGAGAGTCCAGAATGCTTAGAAGTAGTTCCTCCCCCTATTATATTAGATGAAGCTTGCGCTTGCTACGCAGAATACATGCGTCCAAATTTTACTGTAGCTACGCCAGAACTTACCGATTGCTTTAAGCTGGAGATGGTAGCGAATTCAGAAAAAATTATGTCTGAGAAAACTAGAATTTTAGTGCCAGTACGATTCGTCTCTGAATGTGACACACAATTCGAGGTGAAAGAACTGTTCTTAGAAGCCTTGGAAGAACATGGAATGCCATATGGAGACTGGGAAGAAATACCGAAAGATGATTTAGGCAGGTGTGATTTGGATCCAGCCAAGTATGCAATTCGTCGTCCCAAAGATAACTTTGTTCGCCCTTGTATTGAGCCCATCGCATCCCATCTTGTGAAACTCTACACTAAAGTATAAGATTGAATTATTAAATCACATACAAAATCGATAGGGGATAGGGCTAGGCTGAAAAGTTGTGTTTTTTTAACAGCCAGCACCACCGACATACTTCTACTTCAATTACAATCTTACACGCGGGCGCAATAAGGCTGATACTGATCCTGCTATTTGTGTGCATTGGAAGCAAAAGGTAGACTTACACAACACACAAGGTTTCTTCCTTCAGTTTGTGTAAGTAATCAATTATAAAAAATGTCTTCGAATAATTCTCACTTTCTTAGATATCTACAGAGTCAAGCGAAATATAGTCGGAATGTTTGTAGTTAATGGTACACGTTATAAACTCTAACTACTTGGGTACTTGGATATTTTTAAACAGAGCTCAAGCGATAGTACTGAATAAAACGAGCGATACTACTTTAGTGACCGGTTTCCGGTCACAAGTGTACAACTTTGACCCGAAGCTTGTTCAGTTTAATATCTCAGACCAACTGAACATATCGATAAATGTGGATTACTACGATGAAATTGTGGACGGTGTTGAATTGATAGGAGAAGACTTGTTTTGCGTTCCATATGAACCACGTCTACCTCCCTTGGAAGGCGAAATGTGCAACTGTTATTCGCAAATCCGGGCAATTCGTAAAGACATCTCTGAAGACGATTCGTTTGGGCATTGCTTGGAATTTAATTCTTGGGTTTACAAGGGAAGTGCATTCCTGAATAAGACCACAATATTCCATTCGTTGAGGTTTCTCTGTGAAGATAGGTATGTTATACGGGATTTAGCTATGGTGGCCATCGACAATCGGGGATATCCAGTAGGCCAATGGGAAGATATCCACAGGGATGATTTCGACGATTGTATTATCCCGTATGATAAGAATGTGAGGCATGTGCTGAGGAAACCTTTGAGACCTTACAGGCCAGATTGCAACAGACCAAATGAAAACTTAACTGATGTATGGGAGGTGAATTCTTTAATTATTAGGGGTCTACGCGATGCCGTGTTCTATCATAGATTTCTACGCTTATACTTCTCCCAGCCGATTAACTCAAATGTTAATCGCTATTTAAATAAGTGCCAAGCGCCAATCCCAACTAAAAGTTACATATTTAGACTCAACTATAGTTGAATCCCACTTCATTTGACGAGCCGTTTGTCAATTAGTTATAATTAGCCTTTTATGATATGATAGAAAAAGTTCTAACTTTTTATTCTGGCTTTGGGTTTTCATATAGTATTTCGAGCACACAAAAACTGGTCCACCACAAATGTTCAACTTTGTGTACAATATTAGTAGTGAGCCAAATGGGACTCAAGTGAAGCCTGTGATTTGCAATTACTGGTGGTTTGACATCAGATCAGTAGACAAGGATCCTCAATTTCAATTCATGTAAATAAAAAAAAATTAAACAGTGTTCAATACAGGGCAGCAAAAATGTCATATGGATTTTCTTTTACATTTTCAGTACGGAGGCCTATGTGTTGAATAAAAAGAATGCTAATGATTCATTTGTAGCAGTTCTTCGGTCTGCAGTGTATCAATATGTATCGGCAAATGAAACTTTTATCCGACTTTACAACGCTACTCAGGACTATGATCTGGAAATGGATAGAGAATATGGAGAATTTATACTCGAAAATGGAAATTGTACGCAAATTTTGCCGTCCATAGCGGATATTGCCGATGAAATGTGTCAATGCTATGACGAAATAAGAGCTCCTTTGAGTGTACAAATTAAAAAGGATCCGATTTTGCTCCTGAAATTCATTAGTTGTACCAAACTGGATGCTATTCAACCGTATGCGGGAAAAATTCTAGTCGTATTTTCAATTCTTATGGATTGCCTGGAAGATGATTATCAGTTTTTGGAAGTGGCTGTACAAGCCATAAGTGGAGATGCATTTCCAGTTGGGCTTTGGCATCCAAACTTAAAAAATGGCGAAATTCTGGCGTGTCCTGCGCAACACACTTCAGAGGAGCATCTTTCGTTTATTATTCCATGTGCACAAAAAGTATTGTTTAACGTATTTAATATTAATAGTATATCGCTATACAAATATCTAACAACTTTAGAATTCCTTGCACTTGCATTTTTTTTCAGGGACCCTTACCGGGCGAAATATTTGTATTTCAAAATCCTTGGAAAGATCATCACTCATATATATGCATAGAATGGAAGTTAGTACCTGACACGACATTTTTCAGAGGAGAGGATTTTGAATTTCAATTTTAGTGAGTTTCATGAAACTGATAAAAAATCGAAAATTTACATTCCTATATGTGAATTATATAGATCAGTTGATCTGAGATGAACATTTTTTATTTCCCAAATATCTCCAGTGCTACTATGTTATTTGAAGAAAAAGTCACATTAACTTTGGACGGAGTTACGAAAAAACCAAAACAAATTGTCGCCCCTATTTACTCTAAAGTAAGATTTCGGACAGTTAAAACATCAGACGGCAGATTTCAAGATTTGAATAAACACGTTTTAGAGAGTGTGAAGGATATCAATTTTCGGCTAGATCATAAAGCTTATGACCCTATAAGGAAAGAGGAATGCATTCCATATCCAGGCAAACCGCAAAGGTTTACAAATGTTTGTTCCCTGTACAGAGCGAGCTCATTAGGTCACCCACGAGAGGATTTAGATGGGTTACTGACACCGAAAATCAAGCGTTTGAAACCTTGTTTCCAATTGGATGCTTTTCCTCATTCTGTTCCTAATTGGATACATGTTGGCTTTCGACAATATCCAGCAATCGGAGGCGAACACTGTAAAAACTATGTTGGCATTGAATTTGCCCTGTCAGCGTTCAATGAAGAGGGCTACCCGACCGGAGTGGCTCACAGATCTTTCGAATTTTTTCGCTATCAAGACGTGTCAGGTCCTGAGCATTGTAATGATGAGGATCTGCTAGTCAAATATCCGAACAAAATAAAATTGGATTCCTCTTGCTGGTATGGGGAGTCTGTTAACAACCGGTCCAAATTTTTACAAAGTGGAGGGGTAATGTGATAAGCTTTAGAATTATTTTGCATTTACATCCTAAATACTTGGGAATAGTTGTGAAAGCAAGAAAATGTGTATTTCACTTTTGCAGCGGTTTGAAGGTGATACACCGACAGTTCTTCTCATAGCAATTTCTCGTAAAGAAAACAAAGGTGGATTCTGTGCTACATGGAAATATGAGACTGATTTAAAAATATTTAATCAAACTCCGAATTTTATTCAGTTTGTGTGAGGGAAACTTTCCATAACAGCTGTAGCTTTTATGTTGCATACTATATAATGTCATGCAAAGATTAAAAGCTTGTTGGTCTTCAGGGCTGACGTGTTCGTTCCACACATCGAAGATACTTCAAACCAAGACGGAACAATGGTCACCTTAAGATCTCCGAAAATGAAGTTTAAATACAGTGAATCATTAGTGAGCGGAAGAAAACGTCCATGTCATGAGCCATTTGGGGTTCCAGAAATTGTTCCAACGACGAAGCCTACTGATGTAGAAGAGTTATATTTGTACAATATATATTTTGACAAGGATCTCTACAGGGACTGCAAACTTCATAGGAAAGACTGTGACCCAATGTTCACAAAAGAAGAGCCGCCCGTAATAATGCCCCCTGGGATTACTATTATAAATAATATTACAGACATTGATCCGTTGTCAACCGATAGACCTTTGATTCCGGCTACAAAAACGCCCATAAATGTAAATGTTTAGAACTTCATGGCAAACAATAAATGCATCATATAATGCCGAACGTAATTGAGCATAATTTTTGTATTAACAGTTGGCAGATCCACTTCAAGTTTTTGAAGGCTGTCTTCGCTTTAAAGGCTGCATTTCTAGTGTAGCTAAAACAGTGGATGAGGAAAAAGAATGTCTGCGTAGGAAAAATTGTAGGATGGCTCTGGCTTATGGGAAAATTAATGAGGAAACTGCTACAGACGATGAAATTGTTTTGGAGTTATATGGAAAATCGGATGGTTTCTATAAGTACATTGCAATGGGGCTGTCAACAAGCGGTGGAATGGTTAGTCATGACAAATTGTGGCTGTGGTAATGGCTACCAATTTTAAGTTCCCCTCATTCTTCATTCTTCATAAAAATAGTTAAAAATACAGCGGTATTTTTATCACCAAACTTTGTTCCAGCACCCAACTTTCTCTTGGGCTAACCTAACCTAACCACAACAATAGAAGAAAGTTGGCTGCTGGGACAAAGTTGGGTGATAAAAATTCCGCCGTGTAAAAAATCTTCATAAAACCTATCAATTTAGGGAGAAGACTATGTCATTGAATGTGTGCTAGAAAATACAGAAATAAAGTTGTACAACTCATGGAATGTTCCTGGCATCCGGAAAAACATTAGATTGGTACGCATGAACGATGTAATTTTAAATGTCTTAAATGGAGTGTAAAAAGGTTTATAAAAACGTGCATGAATTATTATATAGATCGATGAAAACATCCATACAAATAATATACGTCTCGTGCAAGGAATCAATTTGAATAGAGAGTTGTACTGCAAATTTTATTTGAAACGCTCTTTTCAAAAATATGATCCACTATCCAAAAAAGTATATACTTACAATGTTGATGAAGCTTCCTATTATATATTGATGGTGACAGGCTCACAAGCAATTGATGGAATTCGTGGTACAAACAAATTTAATTCAACATATTTGTATATTTTATTTCGTTTGAAGCCAAGCAAAGTCAATGTTTCTGTTTTCTTTTCATAAGGAAATCTTCTGAGACATAAACTTTCAGGGACTTACAATGCCTCAAGAGACACACATTTAGGTGAAATTTTCCAGGTACTGTGTTTGCTTTCTCTCAAATCTGCATACTTTTCCTGAATCATGTAAACTGAACCTTATAGCATCTTTATTTCCTTAACAGCCTACGAGTAGACAACAGACAATGATCCAATTGCATGGAATATTCATGCTGATAACTTACGGGTTTATACTTCCGGTTGGGTCTTTTGTGGCTAGATATTTTCGAAAAGTTTGGAAAGAGAAATCAGTTCTTGATTATCGTTTATTTATTGTTGTAAGTCTTGAATAATCAACTGTTATCTTTAATGCCTTTTGAAATCACATAATATGCTTTTTTTGTTTCATTTTTCATTAGATCCATGTGATTTTCATCATATTATCAATTGTGGCGCAAATCTTTTCCTACACGTTTTTACTGATGGGTAAATCGCGCTGGAGAAACCTACAGGAGATCAATGTGCACAATTCCATGGGATATAGTTGTCTTGCAATGTATTTAGTTCAGTTTTTCTTGGGAATTTTTATGGACAAGGAAAGAAAAGGAACGAGAATAATTCTACTGAATCTTTTACACATGATACTCGGTCATGCTAACGTCATCTTAGCAGGTTAGTTTAGCAAAATTTGCTCAAAATAAACTCTTGAAAACCAAATATAGCTGGATTTACTGTATTTTGTTTTCGTAGCTTTGACAATAGCTGATGCACAGAAAGTTCAATTCTCGTCTTTATCGTGTAAAGCACATGATGTGACAATTGGGTGGATAATCGTTTATTTTATTTTGCATTTTTTTATGTCGGTAAGTTAATTTTTTGCTCATACTTATTTTGCTCGATTTGAAATGTGAATGGATTAATGAAGATTTATAATATGTGAACAAATAGCTGCAGTATCTTTGGATTGACCATATTGCAACCCAGTTTGAGTACGAAATACGGTGGAATGTGATTGGTTTTCAGAGTTTACTATTCCAGTTGCATCATGGGAAAAAAATTCCTCCTAAGGTATGTTTATGGTAACCTCGGCATAACAAAATATTTAAAATAATTGATGATTCTAAAGTTGAATTTTTTTAAACTTCTGACAGGGCATAACAATCAGATATTGGGTCTTGGGAGCCTTTGCATTTTCTTGTTTGGTGTACATTCTAATAATGTTCGTTTTACAATTTGGGCCAGCTTGTTATACAGCAGAAGAATACTTTAAGTTTGGTTTATATCGTCAAATTTAAAACGTCGAAAATGTGAAGATAGTTCCACTTTAACTTAAAATTTATTCGAATTCCCCCTTTGATTCCTTGTTTTGTAAATCAGTTGTTTTATGCCATGCTTTAATTAAGGTTTATTTTTTCATGTTTTTGACTTTTGTAAATTCTGTATAAGAAAACATTAGGCCTGTTCGATGAAAATTTAAAAAATCTTAGCCTTCTACACTTGATACTTTATAGAAATATATTAATTTTGTAGTGCAGGGGCAACGTCAGCAACGTGCATAAAACTTCATGTCCAATAATCTAATAATCTTTTCATCCCATGCATAAACTATAAATAGTTAAAACTGGAACTTGAATGTAACTTTGTTCAGGCATTGTTTACCAAGAATTCTCCATTACGTATGTCCAACAAGAAAACAAAAGATACTATCACCAAGAATTTATACTTGAGATAATGATTACAATGAAACTATATTGTGCTTAAAACTAAATATAAACAGCCACTGCTCAATCCCAAGAAATGGAATAAAAAGACTAAACACTGCATTATACAATGACAAACACGAGGTACTTACAAGTTAAATTAAGTAAGTCATTCATTTATCTTTCTTTTTTAGCTTCGAGTGGATCACGAGTATAACTTTCTGTGTAAAGATAATTAACTCGTCAATCCCATCTTTTCGATTTACAAGTCTGACATCAAAATCCAGGCTTGTGTACCAAACCTAGCTGCTCCCTCAACAGGTCAGCATAATATTAGTTCGTAAAAATTCAATCTGATCCCACCATTTGCTCATATTCCTTTTTTAAATAAAAACTATCTTCTATATTGCTAGCTATAAGTTCATTTTAATTTCTAACATGTCTGCATCTCAAAGCCTCAGTCGTTGTATTTTAAACAACCATTTCACATGATCAGATCATGCAGACCAATCACAAATATACAATAGTATGCATGCATACCATACATAAAATAGCTACAGCTATAGAGCAATGCTATTGGAATTCTAAAAAGACAATAGCCCGTTTTTTGCACTACACAAGGTGTGTTAAAAATTGCAAAGTCCATTTTTTGCCCTAGTCTTTGGTTAGTTTGCAGTTCAGTTAGCTATAGTTATAGTTAGTTAGTCAGCGAGCAAGTATGTGCAAAAACATTAGTAAGTTTGTTTTGTTGTGTAGTAGTATGAATGAAGCATTGTCTGCAATAAAATAGTACATTTTATAGTGCAACGAACGGTAGAAAATGGGAGGGGATTTATATATACTGTATGTAGGGGCAAATACTTCCGCTCCGTATATGTGTAGTCAAGTATAGCAAAACTGTGAGTCATACAGTGTATACTGTATACTGTTATATAGTAATCTACTTCTATGGTATATATATATTTGTTGGCCATCCGTCCTCCGCGGATTTTTAAGTAGGACAGGATAATCTTATTGTGGAAGCAGGAGGCAGGAACCAGAAGGAAATTTTTTGTCAGTTAGTATTAGAGCGATATTAATTAAATTACTGTAGGATAGTGAAAAAAGTATTGTTTGACTATTGTTGAAGGGTGTACGATTAATTCAATGGAGAATCTGTAGTTCTATTTTATTGGATCAATCAGGGACAATTTTAAATTTCGCGAGTGGGTATAATTGACGTTGACAGCTTCAAAAAAAAAGTAAGTTTTTTGTTGCATTTTGTTAAGATAGTTTTTTTCTTAATCATTCGGTCAACTTTTGAGTGCTCAAGTATTAGCTAAAATTTGCTTTTATTTAGTTTTTAACACAGAACGGTTAATTTTTTATTCAAGGATTCAAGGGCAGAGATTGAAGATGTGTACTATTTATGTTGTAGTGTTGCAGAGTAGATTTAGTGATCAAAATGTGTTAATTTAATTAATGCCAGCATTTTTGAGGCTCACGAATGATTTATTTACTATAAATTACCAAACTATTTATTTAATACTTGTTTTGTATTGTTAGGAATGAGTGCTACGGTCTCTATCAATGATTCCACTGTTCATCTGAACGGTGTTTCCTGTGATAAAGACGATGTGGAGGATTCCTCAGAAGCCAAACTGACAAAAGAAGGCCCTCCGGATGACGAGCTGGTTAAAAGAAGCAGTAGTCACAAACTTATCAATCACAAGTCTGCCACATTGACACCTCAAGGGAACAAAAATAGACATAGCGAAACTAATGCAATCACTAGTGGGCCGGGGTGGTCGTTTGCTAACCATGCCAAAAGTAACCTTAGGAGATCATTTACACTTCCGCGCGGCCTTCTCAATAGAAAAAGTGGGCAAACGGGTCCCGTTTCCGAAAATCAAAATCAAAGTTTCATGCGCAACATTTTTTTAACCGTCGTACGAAGCTCTAAGAGAGTCAAAAATAATAAAAAGCCAGCTAATGTGGAGTCCATAGAATCGACTGAAGAAACCTCTCCTCTAGCTGGTTGGCTTTTAGATTGAATTTGTGACTGGAGGAGTTTTGTCGTTAATTTAATTTTCTCAATATGTTGTTGTTTCATCAGGACTTCCATCTGGATTTATACCTGCTGCTATTGGCCTCAAAAATCAAGGAAACACCTGTTTTATGAACGCTATTGTTCAGTGTTTGTCGCATACGGATGCGTTAGCAAAGTACCTTGTTACCGATGTTTACAAAAGCGACCTTAAGAAGAAGCTGTGGATAAAGAACGGGAAGGTATATCTGAGAATCTTAAGTGCAACCAACATTATGCTGGAAACTTATTAAATTTTTGCTCATATTTCGAATTTCACATCCTAATTTAGGGTGAAGTGACTGAAGAACTTGCTGCTCTTTTAAAAAGTACTTGGCTTCGACAAAATTCGACCATTTTGGAGGATACAGTCTCAAGGTTTAAAGGTGTCATTGAGAAAGGGGGTCAGCAGTGGAGAGGATCTGATCAGCACGATGCTCAAGAATTCCTTTTGTGGCTTTTGGATAGATTGCATGAAGATTTAAACCAAGCCGCTTCCAACAAATTCAAACCTGTTAAAGTAAATAAAAGAATATTTTATTCTAAATGATTAGAATGATTGATAAACGGTGATGGAAAATTAATGGAAAAATGTATAATGATATTGATAATTTTCAAACTAGAATAACTTTGGAAGACCTGATGAACAAGTGGCAGCAGAAGCTATGGCTAATCACCTGAGATGCAACAGCTCAATTATTCATGACATTTTTGGGGCTCATTTTCGTTCTTCTTTGACATGCCCCGGCTGCGGAAGGCAGTCTGCCACATTTGATCCATTTGTTTGTGTGTCCCTGCCTATCCCTCAAGCAAAGCAAGAAGTTCCCATATATGTGAACATTGTATATTTATCACAGCAGCCACGTCTAGTAAGATACATTTCACTTCCTCAGTTAGCATCATAGAATTAGATATACTATATACACTACGGGTTAGGTTAGCATGTAGTGACTTGAAACATGTCACATAACAAATATTGATTCATGTTCGTTTTTTTCAGGTTAAGCTTGGCTTAAGTATGTGTTCTAGTGCAGACGTGAAAGAATTGAAACAATTATTGGCCGCTGATACTAATATTGAAGAAAAAGATATTTTATTGACAGAAATAGACGGAGAAGGATTTCATCGCACTTTTACTGGTTAGTAAAGAATTTTTTTTTGAAAAGTTCGTATTTTTGCTTCCACTTTTTTTTACCAGACTTATTATTTTGATACAGAAACCCAGCTAGTGTCCGTGCTATCAAACAATGACGCTTTGTACTGTATTGAAACACCTTCGGTCCAAGAATCTAATGAAAACGATGGAGCTTTTCTAATGGTCACGTGGACCAACATATTTGTTTCTAATGAAGGAAATACTCGAGTAAGATTTGGTAGTCCGTACGTTTGTCAAGTTGCACGAGAAACTGGTTTCGTGGATTTGCAGAAAATTTTATTGAAGGAGATGGCTGGAATTTTACAACTTGGAATTTTAGTTGCCGAGCAAAAGGTATAAGAACCATTTAGTTTCATCAAGCATATTAAATGCAGTAGCAGTCCTATATGAACTGTAAAACCTGTATTTAACCATGAATTTTTTAAATGTCGCTAAATACAAATGATATTATTTACAGGAGCCAGTTTTTAACATCCGAGTTCTGGATGGTAGTATGGAAGGTTCTTTGGTTGATCCCTCGGTGGATCACCCCTTGTACATGGAAACAGTTGATCATGCATTATCTCTTTGTGATGAAGATGTCCCTCCTCACATAAAGGTTCATCTGGAGTGGACCCCAAAATCAAAAGACGAGTAATTTAACAGTTTATCACGCTTTCATAACTTTGATTTGATGTGAAGTTTGGATTTTTCGGGGGGGAATGTTTGCTTGTATTAATAGT
>Ga0210040_10003046_pt1 | contig 22995 bp, 3 predicted proteins | sample CryGeyCG12114_NA_FD_185462 | JGI IMG/M metagenome (GOLD analysis project Ga0210040, IMG submission 185462) | Groundwater microbial communities from aquifer - Crystal Geyser CG19_WC_8/21/14_NA (SPAdes) (version 2) | ecosystem: Environmental > Aquatic > Deep subsurface > Groundwater | place: USA...
GATCTAGCTTATTATATTTAATTTTATTTTCTAGCTCGCTAAGAGCTTTTAAGTAGCTCGTTCTAGCTCGCTACTAGCTCTTAGGTAGCTCGCTTTAGCTCGACTAACCTATTTAGGACTAGCTTCGAATGGCTAAACTCTATTTACTAAATCGACTCTAGCTCTTTAGTTAATATATATTTATTAACTTTTAAGAGTATTAATGGATTTTTCGTTAAAATCTATATATAGAAGATATTTATATACTACTACTCTTTAGTACTAATAGCCTTAGAAGTTTTTTTAAAATTTTTATTATTATAATTTATCGAGCTAGTGTTACGAACTATAGCTACGGAGCGGCTATAATTAGGATATAGAAAGGTCTTACGAGGAAGCCTAGTACGTAAGGACCTAGAGTCCGTTACGTAACTACCTAAAAGGGTAATACTTTAATATATTAACTTAGTAGTATAAACTATATTAATATACTAATATACTATATTAAGGCTTCCTATTTAGGACTATAAATATAAGTATATAGATATAACTCTTATTTATATAGTTCTATAGTTCTATAGTTAATCTAAGTTATACTAGAACCCTACCTATATATAATAGACCTTACCGCGACTTATCTATATAATATCTAGCCTAGCTTATTTAAGTAGAATAAGAGGTTCTACTCGTACTCTTACTAGTTATATAAAGAATAACGCCTTATAATATTTTAACTACTATACTTACTAAGCTCGATTATATATAAGTATAGGTATATTAAAAGCTATACTATCGCTAAGACCCCTATCTCTAGTAATAATAGATCTTATTAATAAGTTTTAATTACTTAACGTTAAAAATAAGATATCTACTACTAAGACTAGCGGTAAGCCTAGTAACTCCTTAGTTACTAACTTTACTCTTTTAAGTACTACTAACGATAGTACTTAACTTAAGATTAAGGATCTAAAACTCTTTTAAGAAGATTAATTAAAGTTTAAGAACTTCTTATTATAGATCTAAGTATATATTAAGTACGAAGGTATTACTAAATATAAAGACTAGATTATATAAGCTAGCGCTCTCTTAAGAGATAAACTTATCGAATAGTTTAAGGTATACTTCAAGGACTACTTTAAGAAGAATAAAAAGAAACGTAAACTCTAAACTAATAGAATATTTAATAAAGGTATTAATAAGTTCGTAATTAAACTTTAAAAGCTTTATAAGTATAAGAACGAGACTTAAAAGACTATAAAGGAATTATATTCGCTTAAATAAATCGAGTTAGTTACTAATTATATCGTAGAATTCTAGTAGCTTAGTAATAAACTTAAATATAATAATAAGACGCTTTAGTTTAACTACTATTTCGGACTTAAGGACTTTATTAAAGACGTAATTACCGAGAAAGAGAAAGACCCTAAAGACTTATAGGAGCTTATTAAGTTCGTTAAGAATCTTAATAAGAGAGTCTAGTAACGCTAATTAGAGAAAAACTAGTTATAAGAATATACGAGACGACGCTTTAAGAAACTAAAGAAGAAGTTACTACCTAAAAGCGAGCGATACTTAAACGCGATAGATTAAAAGATAAATATTATAATTAGGAATTACTTAAACTAGTAGAAACGAAATAATCGTCTAGTATAAAAAAGAGAAGAAAAGATAAGAGGATAACTTTAATATAATAACGATCGTAAGTTAGCTACTACTAAAAACTAATCTTAACGTATAAAGAACGACGAATACTTTTAATATAGTAAGAAAGAATACTATACTAGAGAGTATTAAAGTATAAGAAAATAAGTAAATATAGCTAAGAAATAACTTAGTAAGAGCGAAGACTTTATTAATAAAGAGAATACCTTATTTAATAAATAAAACGAGGAACTTAATATAAGCGATACTCGATACTTAAAGTATAAATATATATTATAAATAGCGTACTATAACGATAATTATTATATATATTAATCTAAAAAAAATAGGTCGAGATAGTACTTTAAGAAACCTAGAAGATCGAAAATAGCTATACGCTAAGTAAATATATACTAGGTACTAACTCTTATAAATAGAAATCTAGAGATTATCTAGTATAACTAAGAAGGAACTATTTATAAAATATAGTACTAGAAATAGGTATATATAGTAAACGAAGTCGCTACCTACGGTACTACTCTTACTAGCTTAATCTACTATCTAGAAGAGCCTTAATAGCTCGTATTAATACTATTATACCTTAAATATAAGGGACTAGGAGATATAAGATAGACTTAACGGTAAGTGAATATTTATTAAGTAGTTACTCCTAAAAGTACAAACTCGAAAATCGTACGATATAATATAGATAAAGGATATATAATTATAAAAATACGATACTAGAAATAAGTTAAGAGTAAGTTTAAAGCGAAATAATATAATACTAAGATCGAATAAATCGTTTATAACTCTATTAAGCTATAATAATAAGAACTAATATAGGTAGTAGAGGATATTACGATCGAAATTCTAAAAAAATATAAAAAACTACTTAAATATAAATACGAATCTAGTATCGACTATAAAATTAAGAAAAGAGAGATATACTAAGAGCTAAAGAAATATTTATCTAGTAAGAATAAGGTTAGTAAGATAATTAACGAATATATAGAGTACGTAAAGAAACTCGCTATAAAAGTTAAGGTATACGCTAATTAATTAAAAAAACAAGACCCTCTACGTACTACTACGATTCTAAGACTAATCGTAGAATATCTTAAGTTAAAATACTCGATCTTAATAGATAAAGACTTATATAAGACTCTTAGAGTATATAAAGACTATATAAAGGGACTAATTAAGGAATTTAAATATAAAAAAAAAGCCTTTAGCCGAAACTACTACTCTTATCTAGAATAGGGAATAGATTATAGTACGAACTCGTAAATAGATTAGGATAGTACGATATACTAATAAGAAAGAAAGTATTAAGGTATATATATCTAGCTTTAACCTATAGTCTAAATTTAACTATATTACTCTAAATATTAAAGAAGAATATATAATTTAGTATAAGAGCGACTATATACTACTAATAATATACCTACTTATCTAAATTTAAGAATTACCTTATATTAATAAAAAACTATAAAGTAAAATAGAGATTATAATAAACTTTATAATTAAAGACTCTTTAACTAACTTTAATAAGAAAAAGTATATTACTACTACGATTATAGAATAAAATAAAGATAAAATAGTACTTTAAACTAATTAATAGTTCTAAGACTAGTATAAGAATCTAATATATAAGTAAGAGGCTTAGTACTAATATAAATATTTTAACTTTAACGACTTAGAAAAAGGGGAATATATTAAGAATATATAGAGTATCTATTACTCTAAGAATTATAGAGTAAGCCCTAATCTATATATATACTAAGGATATATAATACGAAATAAATAGACTTTATAACTATTTTATTTTAAACGTCTACTACGCTAGGATACGCCTAAGGTAGAATATTATACTAAGGGATTAAATGTAATTAACGAAGTAATATTAAACTTTAAATTAAATAGTACGTTAAAAAACGATAAGGCCGTTACTAGAAGAGATAACTAGTAATAAGGCTAAAGAAGGTTTATAACTAGGTACTTAAGGATTATAACCTTAAGTTAATAAAGGTTAACGCGTGTATTAATAAAAAGACCGTTTAAGTAATAGTAGATATAGGTACTAATATAAGTATAGTATCTAAGAGCTTCGTAACTCGCTACCTTCGAGGATAAAAGATACGAAAGTATAACTCGTTCTTATTATAAGAGATAAATTAGAACTATAATACGGTATTTAAAGAGATCTAAATAGTATAAGTATAATATTAAGAGAAATAATATTTAATAGATATTAACGTTATAGAAAACCTTAATAAAGAATATATATTAGGACTAAACTAGCTAGACTAAATAGGGTTTTTAATTAACTCTTTAAGAAGGTAACTAATTAATTAACTATAGTTTGAATTTAAATAGTATATAAGAATAGTCTAAGCTCGACCTCTATATCGATCGAGTATAATAAATAAATAAGCTAATAGAGTAGTAAAGAAATCGGATTAAAAAGAAGAATTTAAAGAAGTACTTTAGGAATCGAAAATACCTTACGAATACTAAGATTATAAAGACTTATTTAAGGATAATAAAACTTAGGCTATACTACCTAAATATTAACTATAGGACTACGAAATACTACTAGTAGAAGAAAGAAACCCTTTTAAAGAATATATCTATCCGCTATTAAGAGTATAAGAGATAGAATTATAAAAATATATTAACGAAAATATAAAAAAGGGATTTATATAGCCTTTAAAATTACTAGCTAAATACCTAATTCTCTTTATACTAAAAAAGAACGAATCTCTTTAACTTTATATCGATTATTAAAAGCTTAACGAGATTATTATTAAAAATAGTTATCTCTTATCGTTAATATTTAAGTTGTAAAATCGACTCTAAGGAGCTAAATGGTTTACGGCCTTAGACCTTCGCGGAGTATATAACCTAATCTATATAAAGAAAGATAAAGAGTAGAAGATTGCTTTTAGTACTCGCTATAGACTCTATAAGTACTAAGTAATACCCTTCGGCCTTACTAACGCACCTATATTATATTAAGTACTTATTAATAAAGCTTTATACGAAGAATTAAATATCTTTATAATCGTATACTTAAACGATATTTTAGTATTCTTTAAGATAAAAGAAGAATATATAAGATATATTAAATAGGTTATAAAACGATTACGAGAACGTAAATTAAAGCTAAAACTTAAAAAGTATAAGTTCTTTAAATACGAAGTTCTATTTCTAGAATCTATTATTAGCGAATATAATATTTAACTAAACCTAGTAAAGGTATAATCTATACTAGACTAGCCGAAACTAATTAACCTTAAGGAACTATAGAGTTTTCTTAAGCTAGCTAACTATTACTAACGATTTATAGAGGGATACTTACGTATTACCTTACCCCTAACGGTATTAACTAAGAAGGAACTATAATTTACTATAGGAATAGAAGCGCTTACGGCGTTTAAAAGACTTAAAGAACTCTTTACCTAAGTATTAATACTAGTTTACTTTAATTTAAAAAAGAAGATTATTATTAAAATAGATATATTAGAATACGTAATTACCGTAGTAATTAGTTAATTAAATAATAAGAGAAAGATATAACTAGTTATATACTATTCTAGGAAAATATTACTAGTAGAAGTTAACTATAAGATTTATAATATAGAATTACTTATAATCGTAGAAGCTATATATAAATAAAAAGTATATTTAAAAGGTTCTAAATACCTTATAAACGTATACTTAAATTACTTAAATCTAATATACTAGAGTTCTTTAAAGAAGTTAAATAAAAGATAAATTAGATAAGCTAAAATAATAGTACTATATAAGTTTAAGATATACTACGTTAAGGGAAAAGAAAACGCTAGAGCGAACGCTCTTAGTAGAAGACTAGACTATACTAAAGGTAAAGAAAAGACTATTAAGTACTAACTCTTTAAAAAGAAAGAAAACGTATTAGTATACGTATAACCGTAAATAAACTAAGTAAAGAAAGTACTACTCGATTAGCTAACTAAAGAAAAGATAATTTAATTATATTATAATAATTAAATAGCGAGATACTTTAAAGTAAAAAAGACCCTTAAACTTATATAAAGAAACTAGAAATAGCTAGGTATATATAAGGATATTAAGATACTTATTAGTAACTATAATATATACGTAAGAACTAAATCTTCTAGATATAAACTATATAGGAAGCTATAAGCGTTATAGCTACTTATTAGAGTATAAGAAGAAGTTATAATAAACTTCGTTAGACCGCTACTAATATCTAAGGACTCTACTATAAAATAAAGATTTAATATAATCTATATAATTATAAACCGTCTTATAAAATATACTTACTTTATATTAATACTATTAATAATAAAAGCGAAAGAACTAGTATATATATTTATATAAAGTATATTCGTAGTATACGAAATACTAGCTAAATTAATATTAAATAGAGATAAGCTCTTTAAATCTAAGTTTTAGTAATTACTAATAGATTAGCTAAGAAGTAAAAATAAGATATTAACTGTATTTTACCTCTAAACTAATAGATAAATAGAAAGAACGAACTAAATACTAGAATAATATTTAAGAGCCTATATTAATTATAAGTAGAATAATTAGATAGAACTATTACTACTAGTATAGCTTACCTATAATAATTCTAAGGTTACTACGAGGATTTTATTATTTTATATAAACTATAGATTCTACTTAAGTATCTAGCGAGAATTACTTAATCTTCGATTAATTATATAATAGGTAACGGTATAAGTTAATAAACTTAGAGAACTATATATATAGCTATTAGTAGAACTAGAGTTTCTTATAAAACGAATAGCTAAATTCGTAAATAAAGGAAGATCTAAGAAACTAGACTTTAAAAAGAGAGGTATAGCTTATCTTTTATAACGTAATATTAAAATTAAGAGACTAAGCGATAAGCTAGACTTTAAGAAACTTAGACTATTTAAAATTAAAAAGAAATTAAGACTAGTTACGTATAAACTAATATTACCTAAAGATATATAGATATACCTAGTCTTCTATATAGTACTCTTAAAGAAAGCGCCTAAGGACGCTAAGATCTAAAAGTTAATACTACTAGATTAAGAGACCGAAATATAGATCTATAAAGTAGAAAGTATACTCGATATAAGATAAAAGAAAGATAAAAAGTTATATCTTATTAAATAAATAGACTATAATAACTTTAATAATACCTAGAAGCTAGAAGAATACCTAGACTTAAAAATATTTTAAGAACTCTAATTACTCTATCTAAAGTAGGTTAATACCGCGAAACTCGCGAAATCTAGAAAACGTAAAACTAAATATTAGATTAACTATAATAAGAAGAAATTATAGAAACCTAAATTAGTACCTTATAATATTATAATAGATAAATATTAGATATATAGTAACGGAGACTACCTATTTATAAAAATAAGACTAAATAGAGAGAGATCGCTATTTAAGCCTTTAATAAAAGGCGAAATATTAAAATAATACTAAAAGATACCCTTATATCTTAGATTATATTTTAATTAACGATAATAATAATACCGCCGTTAAGGACTCTCTACTAGCTTCTAAGAAGTCCCTACTTAACTCGATTACTAAAACCTAGAACTATTATTAGAGAAGAGGAAGTTAAAGTCTACTAGCGCAACCTCTTAGTCTTTAAGTAGTAATTTAAGTATACTAAGAGCCTTTATCTCTTAATAAATTATCTAAGAAGATATTTTAGATAATTTAACTATTAAGTTCTAGATATTATTATCCCTTAACTCTAATAACGCTAATAAAGTCCGTAGCTACGTAATTTCTTTACGTAGTTTATAAGACTCTTATTTCTTTAGTTTCTTCTTCTCGCCTACCTTGCGAAACTCCTTTAGAGAGAAGATACCGTTATAATTTCGCTAGTATAGTATATACTTAGTGTACTTAACTAAGTACTCGCGATTATAATAATATAGTATATTATTATTAGCGTAAGCCGTATACGATACTATAGTAAGATTCTCTAAAACTACGATTAGTTAGTAGAGACGAAAGAGGCGCTTAGAGCGACTAAGTTCGGGTTTCGTTATACGAGAAGATTTTATATTCTTAATAACGCGGAACTACTATATTATTAAACTATAAGAAAAGGAAAGATATAGCTAATATAAGAGGACTTACTAGTTATATATTTACGCGGATATAAATAAGCTAAAGAGAGGAAAGTATTATAGACTATAGCTATAGAGCGGCTATAATTAAGATATAAAAAGGTCTTACGAGGAAGCCTAGTACGTAAGGACCTAGAGTTCGTTATATAACTACCTAAAAGAGTAATACTTTAATATATTAACTTAGTAGTATAAACTATATTAATATACTAATATACTATATTAAGGCTTCCTATTTAGGACTATAAATATAAGTATATAGATATAACTCTTATTTATATAGTTCTATAGTTCTATAGTTAATCTAAGTTATACTAGAACCCTACCTATATATAATAGACCTTACCGCGACTTATCTATATAATATCTAGCCTAGCTTATTTAAGTAGAATAAGAGGTTCTACTCGTACTCTTACTAGTTACGTAAAGGACGACGCCTTATAATAGCTAGCTCGAGCTAGCTCGCCGGCTCGATACTAACTCGCCGGCTCGATAGCGGTAACTGCCCGGCGTTTCGAAACGACGAGCTAGCTTAAGCTGGTATAAGCTGGTATCGAGCTAAAATCGAGCTATACTTTAAGCAAAGGCCTATACAGTAGAGGGTAGCAGTTAGAGACAGTGTGCAGCGTGGTCGAGGCGGTTGCCCTCTCGATTCTAATGGCCTTGCTGTACATTCCACCGGCGGCGAAAGCGTGTTTGCAGGCAGAAGGCGGAGCGGGCTTCTGCCGCTTGGTCGTATGTGAACACCCCACTATTCGTCTCATGGTTCAGCATGCATGGTTGACTGACGAGGAAGCAGATCGTTATCACTATTACTACCTGGCTCGCACTGCTGCTGCACGATGACGAAGCTTAATACAATGGTTTAACACCCTGTAATATAAGGCAGATACAACCTGTACCTTGAACCTTGATCCACTATGTAGGCACCGTGGTTGGCTGCATCTAATGTAAGTTTAAAGCCTTGCTACCTGGTGGGTAAAGGTGCTTCTGGTGTAATATTACGTGGTGGCTTAGTATTATTAGCTTATTAAAGCGGCCTTATCGTACTTTTACTTCTAGCTAGTTTAATACAATTATCCTTAGCTAATTTTAAATTTAGTAGTAACGATTACGGTAATAAAATAGTATATTATATTAAGTTACTAATAACTAGAGCGACTATATCGTCGCTCTTAAGAATAACTTTTCGTTCTTAAGAGCGGCGAAAGACTAATTAAATATTACCTCTATTAGCGTTAAATAAGCGATAAAATAGTTAACCTTTAGAATATAATAGGAATTATACTAGACTTAAAAAGAAAGATAGTAGTTACTCTTTATTATAAGAATCTAATTAAAAATAATAGAGACTTAACTATACGATAAAAATACTTTTCTACCTTACGAAAATAATAATTCCGTCTACTAACTAAACGAAATAAAAGAAGAACGCTACTAATTTAACTAGTAGGAATTAGCCTTAAGTTAATCTTAGCTAAAATATAATAAGTCGCTTAATTATAATTAAGACTACGCTATCTTAAGAAGTTTAATATAATAACTACTTAGCTAAATAAGAATTACTTAAAAATAATAGGAGTAACGTAGTATAATAAAAAAAAAAGCGAGTATATATAAATCTAATAAGAGTATAAGAAACTTAAAGATACTTATAAGGAGTTATAGAATATTACTTAATATTAACTATCTATAAATAAAACTTATAAACTTTAGTAAAGTATATAATTAGATTTCTAATAAACCTAAATTTATAATATACTTTTAATACGCTCTTAAGAAGCTTTTAAGATAATAATATCTCGTTTAACCCTTTAAAGTCTTAGTAAACTTCGTACTACGCTCTCTTTAGTTAAATAAAGTATTTACTAGAAGTATTAATTTAACTATAATAATAAAACTAAGTACTATTCTAATAAGGCTAGTAAACTCTTAAGTAGTATTAACTAGTAGTAACTTAAATTAACGAAGGTATTAACTATAATAGCTAGAATATCTAATACCTTAGCGAGTCGTTTATAAATATATTATATACTTTATAAGAGCCTTAAGCTACTTATACTTAAGGGCTTAAGGTAAAGGATTTATCTATTTATAATAGCGATTAAATTAAAGATAAGCTTAATTAATATATTTAAGAACTTACGAATTAGTATAACTTTTATAGTACTCGTTAAGTATAAATTAAGAAAGTAAAGGCTATATAACTAGCTTAAACCTTTTTAGCTTACTTAATCTATTAGCTCTTTAATACTATAGTAGTATTAATTATAACTATAATAAATTAATATACTACTTAGTTAAATAACTACTTTAGGGATTCTAACGAATAAATTAAGTATTAAAACTAGTAGGTATAGATAGTATAAGACGAGTTATTAATTATTAATTTCGTTACTAACTTAGTAAAACTTAGTGTAAAGATTAAGCCTACGAAATAACTATAAGAAATTAAGAAAGTAATATAAGTAGGTATAAACGTATATATATATATAAAAATAGTAGAATACTTTAAGTAAGATAATTTACCTCTTATAAATTATATTTAGCGTACGAATTAAGTAAAGTAGATATTTAAACTTACTTAAACTTATTAAATAAATAGCGATATAAGAGAAGATTTATTTAGATACTTTTATAGTATCTTTATAGTAAGATATAATATACCTAATAAGTTAGTGTAGTAATATTAACAAGTTAGCGTTACTTAGCGTAAGAGAGACTATCTCTTTTAACGCGTTCTTCTTCGAAGAGAGAGGATTAAATAATATATAATAAATATATAAGTTAAGACTAAATATTAGTTTTCTATTTATAATAATCTTAAAGTTAAATAAACGGCGAGAAACCTCTTTTATATTCTATAAACTACTATAAAAGAGCTTAAAAGAATAAAAGAGCTAGTATAAATTAAGAAACGCCTACTTTAAGTATAAAAAACGCGGATATATAGTTAATAACTACTATTAATATACTAATAACTAAAGTATTTACGAATAGTCTTCGACGCTTATAAGTCGTAAAGACTCTAGTAGAGAACGCTTTAATAGCCGATATAGCTATATAAGTTTACGCTCTTAATTAAAATAACGCGAGAAAGATATTAAGTTTAAGTAAAGAAACTAAACGACTTAATAATAAAGAAAGAACCTATTAAGCTTAAAGAAGACTTAAGTTCTATAGTTACTCTTCTATAATATTTTATACTTAATAGTAATCGTTAATACCTTTAGCTATTATATTATCTAGCTACGCGTTTAAACGAAGCGTAGCTCTTAGTAGTAAAGAGTATATTAGTAAATAGAGGAAGATATTATAATATCTCTATTCTTATTAATTTAGAAGTAGATCGAGATTATATCTTTAGCGACTTAGTATATCGATTAGCTCTCTCTATTCGTAAGTAGAAAGAAGTAAGCGAATAGATAAAGGTAGTAAACGAGTTTATTATCCGCTTACTAAGGGAGATAAGCTATAACCTAAACCTTTTAGAGTATAAGTATTATACGATTACTTAAGTTCTAGATATCGCCGAATTTAACTTTATATTTAATATACTTTAGCTATATAACTACGAACTACTAATAGATTAGAATAACTTATCTCTAACTATATTTATAGCTAGCTAAACTTTTAACCTTTAACCTTAAATACTAATATATTAAATTAATACGACTAGCTTTAGTAGTAAATTACTTACTATAGCTTAGGTTAAAAGAGTACTATAAAAGCTAATAAGCTTAGTATATATTATATATATAGTATCTAAAGCTAACCTTAAGCGAATAAAGACGTAGAAATATAATTAATATAAAGTAGTTTTATATAAAACTATAGAATTATATAAACTTTAGAAAATAGTTAATAAGTATAGTAAGATTTTTAAGAAAGATTTACTACTTATACTACCTTTTAAGTAAGGGATTAAGTATATAATTAATACTAGCGATACGTTATTTATTAATATTAACGCTTACTTACTATTACTTATATATCTTAAAGAGTAATCTAAATAGATTAAATAAATACTAGCTTAAGGGATTATTTAGAAGTCTTTAAGTAGTTAAGGCTTCTTAACTATATTCGTTAAGAAACTTAAAGGAAAATAGAGAATATATATTAATTATTAAGCCTTAAATATAGTTACTTATAAGAACGACTACCTACTACTATAAATCTAGAAGTACCTAGATTTAATTAGAAATATAAAATATTTATCTAAGTTAAATCTAATATAAGAATACTACTAGGTTCGTATTAAGAATAATAGCCGCGAAAAGATAGCTTTTAATACTTAATAAAGAAAGTACGAGTTTCTTATAATACTATTTAAATTATATAACGCTTTTATAATATTCTAAACCTTAATAAATTATACCTTACGTTTTTAGCTAAAAAGGTTAGTTATTATCTACTTAAATAATATTATTATCTACTTAAATACGCTTAAGAAATATTAAACTTATATTATAAAAGTCTATACGAAGTTAAAAGAAGCTTCGCTATATACTTAACTCTTAAAATATATCTTTAAAGTATTATATCTAGAATTTTATAGTTATTTAGTTAAGAGTAGAGTTATTAAGCTTTTATAATTTAAGATTAATATAGGGCTTTAAGTAGAAGCTTGTAAATCTACTTTTATAACCTATTTTACTTACTAAAGTAGAATAGGTTAAAGGTAGCTAAGCTTATTTCTTCTTACTTAAATAGAGAGAGTTCTTTAAGCTTTATTCTACCTAGTAAGAGCTTATAAGTTATTTACTTTAAGTAGATAATCTATTTAACCCTTAAACTCTTTATAATAATAATATCGATAATATATTAAATTTCTTAAGATTTTATATATTTTACTCTTTATTATTAGCTATAAACTAATAATAGCGAGTTTTTATAAATTATCGTAATTTTATTATAAAAAGTAAATTTAGAATTATAAAAATCTTTATAATAATCCTAGCTAAATTTAGTTAAATACCTACCTCTTTTAGTTAGCTTAATCGAGCTTAGTAAGAGTAAACGTTATAGTAGAAGCCTATAAGCTTCTATTTATAGGATAAAGGGATAGGCTAAAGGTAGCTAAGCTTATCTTTCTCTACTTAAGTAGAGAGAGTTCCTTAACCTTAAGCTTACTCTACTTTTATTTTACTTAAAGGCCTAGATTAATACTATTTTAAACTAGTTTATTTCTTAAAATATCTATAAGGTTTATTAGTTTATAAGTCTAGTCTCTTATTATTAACGATTTATAAAGAACTTTAGTTATATCTTTATACTCTTATTTAAGCTATTTAAGAAAAGCGATATAGAGCTTAGAGCTAAATAGTTTTATAAGATTATATAAACGTCTTAAGCTAATATTACTTTTCGCTAATATAAGTAAATAATTATAAAAGACCTTATACTATAAGCCTTAAATATATAAAGTCTTTTTATTATTAGTATAAATTATAATAAGTATATACTAAAGATTAAGCTTAACTAATATAACTTAAATATATAGAAACTTTACTCTATTACTTTTAATAGTCGAAAACTTACTTTAGCTAAAATTAACTATTTTATTTATAAGAAAGAGTTACTAGTAGTAAAGTACGCTTTTATACTTTAGAACTACTATATTAATAATAAATATAAAATTATAATATTAATTAACTATAAGAGTTTAAAATATATAAATACTATTAAATATATATTTAAACGAATTACTCGCTAAATTAATAAGTTCTAATAATACTAGCTAAATATAAAATATTAAAAAGATAAAGAGAATATAATTATAAATATAATTAGCTATTAACTTAACTAAATAAAGAAGGGCCCTTAGAATATAATAACTAACCTAGCTTAAGTAATATAACTTATCGCTTACTTTAATCTCGTAAAAAAGTATAATAAAGACGAATAAGTCGAGTATATACTATAATTCCTCTTTAAAGATATTAAACTACTTGTAGAAATTAAAAAAGATATTAAACTTACGTAATTTATATTTAATTACGAATATTAAGAGAATACTCTCTACTATACTAAGAGAGATTAAAACGCTCTATATATTCCTTATAAGGTAAGAGTTAATTTCTTAGATTACTTATATAATTACTATAATTATCTAGGATTTCTTAGTCTCTAGAGAGTTACTTAAGAGCGAGGCTAGTAGTATAATATTAAACGAGATATTAAGAATTTTATATAAACTTACTCGTAATACTAGTATAGTTAGCGATCTCGCTTAAAATAAAAACTAGCACTCTCTTATATTTTAAGTTTCTTAAACTTAGATCTCTTTAATTACTAAACGATTAACTTTATTAACCCTTTACTTTAAATACTTAAAGGTAACTATTAGATACTTATATATATTAAATATCTTACTATATAGCTAATTATAATAGCTCTACTAGATATAAGAGCGAAAACCGTAGCTTATATACTATATAATTACCTTACTATAGTATATAAGCTACTAAAGGAACTTTTATTAAATAACGAAAGTAACCTTATAAATTAAGTCCTTTTCGCTTATTAAAAGATACTTATTATAAAGTATTAATTTACTATACTATATTATTCTTATACTAATAGAAAAATTAAGAATTTTAATAAGTTATTAGGTAATATCTTAATTAAGATACTTATTAATAAACTAATAAGAGTTTAAAATTAGTTCTTATAATAAGCTATATTTATAACTAGAGTTAGAGTATATATAAGAACTAAATAGTCTTCTTACTTTTTATTATATAGTAAGTATTCTTACTTACTTACGAATAATAATAAACTTTAACTACTATTAGTAAGCTATATAAATAAGGAATATATAATTTAGTAAATAGCTATAATATAATACGCTAAATTTATAGTAAATCTTAAACTTCTAAAAAAAGCTAAGAAGTAGGCCTTTAAATAAGATAAGAATAAAGTAAGCTTAAAGTTAAAGAACCCTCCTTATTTAAGTAAAAGAGAATAGGCTTAGCTATCTTTAGCTTATCTCTTTATTCTATAAATAGGAGCTTATAAGCTTCTACTATAGCGCCTACTCTTACTAAGCTCGATTAAGCTAACTAAAAGAGGTAGGTATTTAACTAAATTTAGCTAGGATTATTATAAAGATTCTTATAATTCTAAGCTTACTTTTTATAATAGAATTACGATAATTTATAAAAACTCGCTATTATTAGTTTATAGCTAATAATAAAGAGTAAAATATATAAAATCTTAAGAAATTTAATATATTACTAATATTATCGTTATAAAGAGTTTAAGAGTTAAGTAGATTACTTACTTAAAGTAAGTAACTTATAAGCTCTTACTAAATAAAATAAAGCTTAAAGAACCCTTTTTACTTAAGTAAAAAGAGATAAGCTTAGCTACCTTTAGCTTATTTTACTTTAGTAGATAAAATAGGTTATAGAAGTAGGTTTATAAGCTTTTACTTAAAGGCTTACTAAGAAGGTATATAAAGTTTATATAAATCGCGTTAAGCTATATAAAATTATAAAAGATAAGTAGGTTTTAGTAAGAGCTAAAGCTTATAATAAGTTTAATACTAGATAATATAAACCTTATAAGATTTTAAAGATATACTACCTAGGTACTTACGTTTTAGCTTAGCTTAATAAGAAGATTCTTAAGCTTCTTATTAATAGCTAACGTTTTATAAAGGCGAATATACTAAGAGAAAATATTAAAGAACTATAAAGCTCCTTAGCGATATAAGCCTCTTTATACTAATAAAGTATAGAGCTAATAAAAGCTTTACTTAAAGTAAAGGAGTTACTATAAGAGAAGAAGAAATAAACGTTATTTTATAATAATTTCGCTACCGTACTAGCTAGTAAATAGAAGAAGCTATATTTAAAAGAAGTTACTAGGGACTTAAGTAGTAACCTTAATAAAATAGAGATTAAAGTATTATAAAAAGGTATTTTAAAGAGTATCGCTAACTAAATAAGGCTTATAAATAAAAGTAGCTCGCTAGGTATAAATACCGCTACTATTATAGAGTATATAAAGAGAGAAGTAATCTTATTTAATAATAAAGAGAAACCTCTAACTAAATAAATAATTTACTAAGACGATAATATATTACTAGAAATTAAAACGAAGCCTATTATATCGCTAGAATCTAATAGAATAATACCTCGGTTACTCGATATTTTAAAGAAAGTAGAAGAAGCGATAAATATTAACGAAGTACTATTAAACGTACTAATAAATAATAAGATTAATAAGAACTAATCTATAATTAAATAAACTCTACTACTACTAATAGAACTTAATAATAAAAGCTCTACTATTTTTAAAGCTCTTAGAAATCGTAAAAGAATAGCGATAAAGATAAGGATATTCGAGTAGTAAAAAGAGTAAAATATAGGTTTATAATAAAGAGAACGAAGTCTAGGCGGATATAGCCTAAGAGAAAGACCTTAAAAGATAAGAGATTAAGTATTCTTTAGGTAGTAAAGAGAGAGAGAGAAGAGTATAAGCTAAAAGGCTAAGGCCTAAGTTATAACTCTAGAGAAGAGAGAGACTAAGGTAAAAAAAGTAGTTAAGACTTAATAACTACTAAGGCCTTTACTTTATTAAAAATACGATATAACTTACGAAAAACTACGAAGAAATTTAGAGAAAATTAAAACTATATAAATTATAAATAATTATAAAGAACTTTATAAAAAATTAAAAAATAACTTACGGAGTATTATAGAAAATATTATATAAAATTAAAAGATATATTACTAGTATATACTTATTATTATTATTCTTTATTAGCTTATATTTATATTATTATTATATTATAGAATATTATAGACTTCTATAAACTATTATTTACTTTTAAGACTTTCTACTTAAAGTATTACTAACGTTAATAGCTTTTATTTTCTTTATATTCGCTCGCGCCTTCTTCTTAGTATTTACTTTATTTAACTTTATAGAGTATATTAGTATCTAGTTTAGTAGAGAATTATAAATAGTTATATATACCGTCTTATACGCTAGAAAGACTATAGTTAATAGCGATTTTTCTCTAAGTATAATTACTATACGCTAGATTTATTAGTACTTTATATAATCTTATAAATATCTATATATACCGCTATAGTTTACTCTTAATTTAATTAAAATATACTTAGTAAATAAACTATTCTCTATTTTATATAATCTATATATATTCTCTTTAATATATATATACTTCCTCTTAGCTTAGATAATAAATACCTTAACTTAAATTAGTTTAGCTATTATAGTATTCTAGTTTATAATATTATCTAGAATTATATTAACGTACGGACTTTTACGAAGATATTTAGCTACTTATACTCCTTTATATTCTTATTTTAAATCTTATACTCGAATATTACTTAAAAAGTAAGCTTATACTAGTTTACTATCGACCTTAGTAGTTTAAGCTTTTTAGTATTTAAGAGTAGGAGAGTAACTATTACTCTTCGTACTAGCGCTATATTAAAGAAAGTTACGGAAAGTTATAAAGAGTTAATAATAATACTAAATAATAGTATTAGAATATACTTATATAATAGGAACTTACTTAGGTATAAAGATATATAAGAAAATATAGATATATAAAAAAAGGAGGAATAATCTAAGAAAAAAGAATTCTAATACTCTCTAAAATACGCTAAGCCTTTCGTTTATATTATATTATTACTTTATTACTAGATAGTAAAGGATATAATATTACGTAGTAGCTTAGCATTATTAGCCTATTAAAGCGGCCTTATCGTACCTTTACTTCTAGCTAATTTAATACAATTATCCTTAGCTAATTTCACACTAGTCTCTTGCTCAGCCACATTGCGCACTAAGGTCAATGCTAATACTCAGCCCATGCTCCCCGCCACAACTTTCCGACCATCACGAGCGATCCTGTACTCGTTTGAGGGAAAACGCATATCGACACCGCCAAAGAAGATGCTTGACATGGCTGAGAATCCCTATGCTCTAGTGACTCTCTCAACCAGTTCATCGACCATACGACTCCTGAGTATACATCGTGTGGTGGGAATCATTGAACGATTCGTTTCTTCGAGCAGACTTGCAGGCCTTTCCAATCGATCGGTGCCCCAATATTCTGCACTGTCGTATCTATGGGCAAAGGAAGTGGGTGAACCTCAAGCAATCCTTTGTGGCGGCGCTAAAAATACGGTATCCGGAAATTGTTACTCAGCCTTGATACACCTTAGACAGATATCCGACAGATACTAGGTGATTTTCACTCGCTGTGTGTGACAACTTGGCTCGAAGTGGGATCAGGATCCTGTTTACCAAAGACATGGTTCCCCGCTGTTTTTACCGCAGCCACGTAGGGAGTCCAAAGGATTGCCTCCGTCCAAATAGGCTTCGCGTTGAGTCGGGAAGATGTGTTACTGCTGGATCTATGGACCCTTGGGGTATTTGTACCAATAACGTGCAGGCCGGCGATAAAGTGGTTCTAGTTGCTGGACTTTCTGTGCCCCTTGTAGTTCGTTTAACTGGAAATACCCATCGCCTGATCAGTCCAGCTATCATATCGGATGTGATGCAGGAACAAGCGTGGGAGCGTCACTTACTCTACAGAGAGGAGAAGTTGACATATTTTCGAATCTCATGAGCAACAGATAGATCCTAGATTTCAAATTACATCTGAAAGACCCCTCGACTTCCTCCACTTGTGATGGTGCTATATGCTACGGCGGGCTGAGGCCTCCGTGAGTCCTACTAGTATACTTCGTCACTGTCACGATCGTTCTGGTGGCCGTAGTAATGATATCACGGTACCTCCTACAGGACGTCCGTCCTCTTGTTCGCCATACTGCACACGCACAGAAAAGGTAATGTGTCATTCGGTCGTCGTTGTTCTGATGCAGCTCTGTGTGATCTTCGTCTTTCCTGGCAGCACCCTGACCAGATCCTGCGCACTTGACCCCTATACGATATACGAGACATAACCTGTAGGGGTGTCTGTCGGTCTTTGCTTGTTTGCCAATCGGGTCATTCGTTACGGTTAGAGTTATATCTCTCGGCCAATGAGATTTTATTTTCCCTCTTGGCCCGGAAACCATTGATGCCTGACAACAGGATAAATTGGGATATAATACTCCTGCCTATGCGCTGTTGCTTAAGCGATCTGATTCTTTCAAACGGTACAAACTGCAGCTTGACAGCAGCTAAGTCCAAGTCGTCGGAGTCTTCTCTACTATCTCTCCACCACTACAGTGATACAGTAACAAGTATGGGAGTCAAGCATACAGAAAGCACTATGCATTCCGCCGAGCCCAGCCGTCTCCTCTCTCTCCCTTTCGAAGTTCAAGCAGCTATCTACAAGCACTGTTATCCTCCTTGGTCCCTAGTCCTCCGCGACCACCTGTGCACCATACCTCCTCATCGCAGGTTCCCAAACGCTTCTCCAGGTTTGAACCTCATCCTCGTTTGCCGCGATATATACCGTGTTGCGAACCCTATCCTCCAGGACTCCTATGAACGAATCCTCAAGGTAAGCCTCGCAGATTACCAATTGCTCGGCAGCGAGGACATCTGCAAGGATCTCTGCAGGCGCTACGAGCCATTACTGTCGAGAACGCATACCCTGGACATCGATATAAGCAGCATCAGCAGTCTCCAAGATATCGACGAAATCGAGAGCTCTGCTTTAACGACAGCCTTGCCGCAGGTTCAGGCCCTTGTTATCAGGGATACCTTCACGTGCACGAACACAACATCTCTTCTTGCTAGATATCCTAATGCAAATCACCCCTACAGCTCGCATGGAGAGTCGGAAGCACAAAGTGCAGATCTCAAGGACCTTGTCCGGGAAGTAATCGAGAAACGCATGAAGTTGACCCAGGGCGTGTGGGTAGCAATAGCTATTATGGATTGGTCCGACCGCAAAGGCGCTCAGAGGCACTGGCGTCCTCCTCGCTTTGTGTTCCGGGTGCGGATCGAAGGGCTAACAGCTGGAACTTATGTGAGTAGCTCCAATCGGGTAAATTCTGCATGATAATACTGATGCCTTTGTCTTGTAGGAAGTGGCTTACCTAATGGACAAGTCTGACCTGATGGACAAGCCTGATGCGTTGATTGGTGATGTTAGAAGGTTAGACGCTTCAGATCTGGGTGAGGAGTGGTGGGAGAACGGGGTAGTGGATTTCGAGGCGGAAGTGCGGGACCTTTGTCTGATGATGTGAATTCCTCACCCTCACAGACCTAGTTGCTTTCGATTTCCAGCAGCCCTTATAGCGCGTTTCTTATCAATTCGGCTAAGGTTGGGTGAAGTGCTAATACCTACTGGTAATGAGCAAGACCTGCTCTTGGTTTACGCTTCATGCATTTTATAATGCGGCGCACGGTCTGCAGCAATAGGGATTCAACTCCTAGGGCTACAAATATATCGACTGGCCCACGAGAATATATCAAGTGGTACTGATTAGTAATAACTTCACAAGCTTACTGTCCCGGTGATTCTGCGCATGAGTTAGACATGTTACTTTCGCACTGTGAACCGACAAGCAGATAAGTGCAAAGCCAAGTGGGCTCACTGCGGGGACTCCACTGCTGGTTTCTGCCCGTACACAACAATGCTCGAGACTGTCAGCTGGATTAAGTTGTAGTCTTGGATCTTTACTCACATCGGCCAATAACTGTGTATTCGACGGTTCGCGATATCCTTTCTGACGTTCATCAAGAGCAGTTCCACTTCTTCGACTGACATTCCTAGAACAGCTGTGAATGGCCTGACGGTAAACCCGTGAAGGCCATCCAGTGTGTTGATTAGATGCCATCGACCTAGTTCTTTGAGCGCCGGATTTTTTGGCCACCCATTCTGTGGCCATTTGAAGTCCAGACGTGTCACGTTGATGAATCCAGCATCTCGCGCCCACTGGGCATATTTCTCAGGAGCGGCTGAGTCGCGACCCAATTTTTGCATGGCATCCATGAACTTGTCAACCCAGTCCGCCCAGGCTGTACCGTCCATTGTCCCATCGTCTGCTCGAATGGGCATTGATGCGTCTTGGAACTCGATCCAGCCACCTGGTCGTAATGCATCGAAAGCTTGTCGAAACAAGCGTGGGCCATCTGTAAAACAGCAGTCTAGCATCCGTCCGTGTACGAGGTCCAACTTCTGCGGCCAATTCCATTCGGACTCGAAGTCGTCTACCTCAAACTTACAATTCACAGGTACCATACTCGGCTGCATTGGACTGAGATCTGTCCCAATGACATTGGCTTCTGGGTTCTCATCGGCGAATTGAATGGCCCAGAGACCCGTGCCTGTACCGAGGTCGACTTCGTATGTGGTCAGCATGAGCATTTTGGCAATGGTCTACCGTCGACTTACGGACGTGTTGAATCGGCTGATTCCCCAGTGGTGCTAAGATCAATTTATGATTGAGCGTGCGCAAGAACATTTCATGCTGCATATCAAGACGTTCCTGTTCGCGGTCGTCGTCCGGCAAGGCGTATGAGCCATCGTGATACCTGTGATAAGACCTTCCGTTCTCTCGGATACTTTCCAGGAGACTGGATCTCAACGTCTCCGTGTAGACTGAGATATCGCTGCCGATAGCGCTGTCCTTGTCATCAACTTCGTTACCGTCATCGTCGTGCTCTAGACCTTCAGGGTTGTCAATAACAGGAACGGGTACTGTGGACATTTTGGGCGCACCAAACGTGGGAATATTGTCACATCAGCGCGATATTGTCTCGAGTTTTAGGTCGTTATCACACTTGGTGGCCTGATGAGCCTTCGAAAGTGGTTGCAGAAATGGCCATGCAGATCGCCAGATTGGGAGCAAGAACAACATAGCATGTGATCCCTCGCTAACAGCCGCAGGGCGAAAAGCCGCATCCCCACAGTCGCAGGTACTCCCTGCGACTCAGGTTACAGTAGTTTCACACACTGCTGTCCATGTTGGCGAGCGGCTAGCCAAGCTCCAGGGTGGATATATAGCGGGGCTATCTCCGCTTCCGCGTGAGCTTCTTCTTGAAGGAACGCTAGGAACGTGCAGCCTTTGACAGCCCACTACCCCATCAAGGCTTAGGCTTGAAGTCATAGAAGATGGCACACTTCAGAATAACGTTCGACTCCAACCCTTGATATCACGTTATGTACACGACACCTATATCTTAAACTCGATATATACACTCTGACACTCAGCTGCTACTAGTATGTCAACTTTGAGGTAATATCGTCTCCTAAATTATCCTGCTCGACGACGAGAAAGTTGGTGATCTTTTGAAGTCTGCCATCTTCTATGACGTCAACCCTAAGGCCTGTAATTTTAGCCTCACCAGAGCTTATCGAGCCAGCATAATAGCATATTTCCCGCGATCTAAGGCTAGATAGATGTAAAAGTTATAGGTTGAATAGAGTGCTCGATTGGTTTTCATACTAGTATTAAGCTCTCACTACAATAGGTGACTTTTTTAGGCCGTCTTTAGGACTTTGTTCATGAAGCTTTGTCAGTTCTGCCGGGCCACAGCGCTTATTATGCACGCCAGGTTTTATAAAGTTCCAGGTCGTAATGAGAAGAAACTTTAGCCACTAGGCGCGCCCCGTAGCCCGACTCAAGTGTTCATCTCCGGCAGGCGCTCTGGAATTGTGCACGCAAAAGGCCTCACTACCACTCTTCTCCTGAAGTCGAGCAAAAGCCCCGCTTTGCTTCCTAGAAACACCTAACGGTATCGCTGTCGATAATTCACCATGCTGTCGCTTCCTTTTCCTGTTCCTGTTGTCGGCCTCACTTTTCTAGGGTTGTTCGTGGTATACTATGTGGTGTCCAGCATAATTTCCTTTCTCCGACTCAGGCACATCCCCGGGCCTGCGTTGTGGGCATGGACTCGAATACCCTTGATACGGACACATCTAAAGGGCGACAGCTACGAGAAGTTCGGCAAACTCATTGAGAAACATGGCAGTCTCGTTCGCATTGGCCCTAACTATGTAATGACATCGGCCCCGGAGATTGTGCGACGACTCAATGCATCACGGTCGCCATATACCAAGTCGAACTGGTACATCGCATCGCGATTCACTCCTGGTATCGATAACATGATTTCGAACCGCGATGATGCATACCACGACGTGTTGCGGAGGAAAGCCATGCCAGCTTACTCTGGCAGAGAGAATCCACAACTTGAGCGGGATGTGGATGAAACCGTGCTAGACCTGGTCCGTTTGATCAGAGATAGATATCTGACGACTGACAACGATCAACCAGTC